>ERZ777003.17-NODE-17-length-277264-cov-70.533031_pt1 | contig 277264 bp, 275 predicted proteins | sample MGYA00374956_ERZ777003 | MGnify/ENA primary metagenome ERZ777003 (study PRJEB29302, sample SAMN06268252) | bioreactor metagenome | isolation source: Joint BioEnergy Institute, California, USA | place: USA:Joint BioEnergy Institute, California, USA | collected... | reverse complement strand
TGGGGAGCGGGAGAGTTCATCGACGCCGGCCCGCGTTGGTCGGCCGGCACCAAGGCTCTACAGCCTGCCCTTTCCTCATGGCCGCGCCCTCGGCGGACACGCGATCCGCCGCGGCCGTCCGCACTCCGCCTCGCATGAGGGGAGCCGTTCGCCGACGCGGATTCACGTTCACGTTCGATCCCTGACACAACAGTATGGAAATGGGCCGCAGCATCACCGCGATTAACCGATACCGAACCCTTACAAGCACTATAAACTCGACTGTCCATAGCAGTAAACCCGCTTCAAATAGCAATAAACACGCGCTACTGCGTTACTTTGTCAACAAAATGGCACAACGAAATATTTATAAAGTATATTAATGCGACAATGATATACATGGCCATTAAAGAACAAGGGAAGCAGCACCGACAGCGACGGGGCTGCAATGCAAACGCCCTCCCGCGGGTATGACCACCCGGGGAGGGCGCTTTCTTTTCGGATAGTGAAGCGCGCGTCGGCCCTCAGGCCACCGGCGAGCGCATGGTCACAAGCTCTTCCGCCGCCGTAGGGTGGACGGCCATGGTGCGGTCGAAGTCGGCCTTGGTGGCCCCCATCGTGACGGCGATGCCGACGAGCTGGATCATTTCGCCGGCCCCGTCGCCCACGATGTGGACTCCGAGCACCCGGTCGGTCTCCCCGTCGACAACGATCTTCATCAGCACCTGCTCGTCGCGCCCGGACAGGGTGGCCTTCATGGCGCGGAAGGTGGTGCGGAAGATCCTGACATTGCCGTAGCGCTGCCGCGCATCGGCTTCGGTGAGGCCGACAGTGCCGATCTCGGGAGTCGAGAACACGGCGGTCGGCACGACAGCATGGTCGACGCGCGTGGGGCGGTTGCCGAAAACGGTGTCGGCGAAGGCGTGCCCCTCGCGGATAGCCACGGGCGTGAGATTGACCCGGTCCGTCACGTCACCGACCGCGTAGATGCTCGGCACGCTGGTACGCGACATCTCGTCGACGATGATGGCGCCATTGGCAGCCAGCTGTACGCCCGCCTGCTCCAGGCCGAGCTTCTCGGTATTGGGCATCCGCCCGGTCGCGATCATGACCTGGTCGACATGCAGCTCGCGCCCGTCCGTCAGCGAGACGACGAGGCCATCCACCGCCTTTTCGATACGCGCCAGGCCCGTTTGGAGGCAGAGCGTGATACCGCGGCGGGCATAGGCGCGGCCGAGCGCGTCGCGCACGTCCTCGTCGAAGCCGCGCAGCAGCTTCTCGCCCCGGTGGACGAGCGTGGTCGCCACACCGAGGCCGGCGAAGATCCCGGCGAACTCGACGGCGATGTAGCCACCGCCGACCACGGCGATGCGCCCCGGCAGCCGCTCGAGGTGGAAGGCCTCGTTCGAGGTGATGGCATGCTCGATGCCCGGCACCGCCGGCGCCTTCACCGCGCGTCCGCCCGTGGCGACCAGGATGAAGCGGGCGCGGATGCGGGCGCCGGTCTTCAGGATACGCACCGTGTGCGCATCCTCGATCACGGCGCGGCTGTCCACGATCTCGACCCCGGCCCTGACGAGATTGTCGCGGTAGATACCTTCGAGGCGGGTGATCTCGGCATCCTTGTTCTTGACGAGCGTGGGCCAGTCGAACGTGGCCTGGGGCACGCTCCAGCCGTAGCCGGCTGCATCCTCGAAATCGGCGGCGAAGCGGCTGGCGTAGACGAAGAGCTTCTTGGGGACACAGCCGCGGATCACGCAGGTGCCGCCCACCCGGTATTCTTCCGCCAGCATGACGCGGGCGCCGTAGCCAGCGGCGATACGCGCGGCGCGCACACCACCGGAGCCCCCACCGATCACGAAGAGATCAACATCGCAATCACTCATGATCCACCCCTTCGGTGGGCACCACCCCATCGGAACGACAGCGGAGCCAGACGATCGCAGCCCCCAACACTGCAACCCACCAGCCCTGCCAGGCCCCGTGCCCGACGAACATGACACCGGCGGCCGAGGCCACGAGCCCGAGCGAAGCAGCCAGCCGCAGCCCCCGCAAGTGCGCCAGCGCACGCATCATTGTTGCAATCACGAGCGCAGCCAGGGCGGCGCCGACGGCACCCAGCTCGACCCATATCTGCAGAAAGGCATCGTGCGGATGCCCGATGGCCAGCATCCCGCGCAGCTCGTCCGGCACCTCCTGCGCGACCGTGTCGTCGGGCAGTCCCGGGCTCGACCCGAAGCCCGTGCCGAGGAACGGCCGGCGCCACACCACCTCCTCAAAGCTGCGCCACAGCGCGATGCGCTCGATGGCGTGGCCGCGCTTCTGCACGGCTTCGATCAGGGCGTCCGGCAGCCGCATCGTGAGCGAACCCTTGAAGGGGCCGACGGCAAGACAGGCCAGGAGACCGGCCGTGACGAGGGCAAGGGCGAGGCGCCGGTCGAGAAGCGCGATGGCGAAAGCCGCCGCGCCGCACAGGATGCCCATCGTTGCCGCCCCCGATTCGCCAACGGCGATGACGAGCAGCAGGAAGGCCACCGCCGCGCCCACGAGCGGTCGGCGGCCGGCAGTCCACCAGAGCAGGCACAGCGGCCAGGCCAGCATCAGCACCGTGAGGATGCTGCGGTTGAAGACGAAGCCGCCCGTGGCACGCAGCCCCAGCGCCCGCCGCAGCGCAAGCTCGCTGGCGAGATCTCCGGTGACCACAAGGCAGGCCGCCACCATGGCCACGGCCGCAAGCGTCAGGACGGCCCGCGGCACCCGGAACGGCAGGACGGAGGTGGCGACGGTCCCAGCGACGGCCGGCAGCAGCACCTCCCCGTAGCTGAAGAGCGAGGCGCCGGGACGGATGCTCCACGTCATACTGACGGCCGCATAGGCGGCCAGAGACAGGACGGCCAGGAACACCGGCGTGCGCACGATGGCGCGCGCCGCCCGGACGAGGCGCATCCGCCCATCAGGCTCCAGAAGCGCCGCAAGGAGCGCGAGCACTGCCGCCACCGTCAGTACGAGCGGCGCCGAGCGGTTGGCGAGCGCCATGGCCAGCGGCATCAGCGCCAGCGTGACGAAGGCGGCGAGGGTCAGCCGTCGGGCATGAACGGAAGGCTCGGCGCTCGGAACGGGCATGGCGTGAGGCAAGAGAATGCTCGCTGGCTTTGAAGATGCGACGCCCGGCTTTAGAAGAAGCCTCGGAAAAGGGAAAGCCGCAAAGGCCGGCGACGGGAGGATTGTTGCGATATATTGTGTCGTGAGGTTCGCTTGATGGGACAGAAAGCCGTGATACCGTCCGGCACCCTATCGGCAAAGCTGATTTGTTAAACGGGAGGAACCACATGTTTCGTTCGTTAAAAACGGCCACCGGTGCCATCGCCGCGCTCGTGATGGCGGCTGGCCTGTCCACCGGCGCGCTCGCCCAGGATCTCGAGCTGAAGATCATGGCGCCCGCCGGGCCGGGCGGCGGCTGGGACCAGACGGCGCGCGCCATGCAGGCGGCCCTCACCGAGAGCGGCGCGGCCAAGAGCGTGCAGGTGGTCAACGTACCGGGCGCCGGCGGCACCGTGGGCCTTGCGCAGTTTGTCAACGCCAAGGGTGACGGCTCGCAGCTCATGGTCAACGGCTTCGTCATGGTGGGCGCGATTCTCACCAACAAGTCGCCCGTGACGCTTGACCAGACGACGCCGATCGCGCGCCTTACCGCCGAGAACCAGGCGATCGTCGTGCCGGCCAACTCGCCGATCAAGGACGCCAAGGATCTCGCCGAGGCGCTGAAAGCCGACCCGGCGAAGGTGACCTGGGCCGGCGGCTCGGCCGGCGGCACCGACCACATCATGGTGGGCCTCTTCGCCAAGGCGGTCGGCGTCGACCCGACCAAGATCAACTACGTGCCCTTCTCCGGCGGCGGTGAGGCCCTGGCGGCCATCCTCGGCGGCAAGGTGACGGCCGGCGTCTCCGGCTATGGCGAGTTCGAGGGCCAGATCAAGGCGGGCAAGCTGCGCCTCATCGGCATCGCCGCCGAGAAGCCCGTTCCGGGCATCGACGCGCCGACCCTGAAGGAGCAGGGCATCGACCTCGAGATCGTCAACTGGCGCTCGGTTGTCGCCCCTCCCGGCCTCAGCGAGGAGCAGAAGAAGACGCTGCTCGAGGCTGTCGACAAGATGGTCAAGTCGAGCCAGTGGCAGGAGACGCTGAAGGCCAAGGGCTGGGACGACGCCTATCTCGCCGGTGACGCCTTCGCCGACTACCTCAAGAACGAGCAGGTCCGCGTCGCCGAGGTGCTGAAGTCGATCGGCCTTGTGAAATAAGCGGGCCCGACACCGCCTGAAAGACGGGAACGGCGGGCGCTCCGTCCGCCGTTTTCGCTCATCCCCCGCACTGCTCCCTCACCGCCAGGCGCCACGGACGGCCGGCGATGGAGCGGAGCCGCGGAACCATCCTGGAGATGTTCATGACACAGCAGGAAGACGACCGGCCGGAGGGCCGCAGGGGCGATCCCGTCGGCTTCGTCATCGCCGCCGGGCTGCTGGCCCTTGCCGCGGCCGTCGCGTGGGACGCCTCGGGCATGGGCGCCGTGTCGAGCTATGCGGGCATCGGGCCGAGCGCGGCCTCCTGGACAGTTGCCGCCGCCCTCACGGCTCTCGCTCTCGGCACGGTCGTCAGCGCCGTGCGCGGCAAGATCCCCGTGCCCGAGCCGAGCGACCACGCCGCCGTTCTCACCATCCTCGCGGGCATCGCCGGCATGATCGCCATCATCAGCTTCGGTGGCGGCTTCATCCCGGCCATGGCCGTGCTCTTCGGCCTTACGGCGCGCGGCTTCGGCCGGCGGGCGCTGCTGACCGATCTGGGTATCGGCGTCGCGCTCGGCCTTTTCGTCTATCTCGGCTTTACGAAGCTCCTCGCCCTGTCGCTGCCGCAAGGGCCGATCGAACATCTCTTCTGAAAGGTCGTCCGGTGCTCGATTCCGTTCTCGCGCTCGCGCAGGGATTCTCCGTCGCCCTGGAGCCGACGAAGCTGCTCTTCGCGCTCATCGGCGTCTTCCTCGGCACAGCCGTCGGCGTCCTGCCGGGCATCGGCCCGGCGCTCACCGTGGCGCTGCTGCTGCCCGTCACCTTCAAGCTGGACCCGACGGGCTCGCTCATCATGTTCGCCGGCATCTACTACGGTGGCATGTATGGCGGCTCGACCACGTCGATCCTGATCAACACACCTGGCGAAAGCTCCTCGATGATCACGGCGCTCGAGGGCAACAAGATGGCCAAGGCCGGGCGCGGCGGGCCAGCCCTCGCCACCGCCGCCATCGGCTCCTTCGTGGCCGGTCTCATCGCCACCATCGGTCTTGCGCTGTTCGCCCCCTGGCTTGTCGAGATCGCCATCCAGTTCGGCCCGGCCGACTATTTCGCGCTGATGATCCTGGCCTTCGTCACCGTCTCGGCGACCTTCGGCGATTCGCCGCTGCGCGGCCTCACGAGCCTCTTCATCGGCCTGATGCTCGGCCTCGTCGGCCTCGACGCGCTGAGCGGCCAGGCGCGCCTGACCTTCGGCGTGCCCGAGCTGCTGGACGGCATCGAGGTGACGACGCTGGCCGTGGGGCTTTTTGCCGTCGGCGAGGCGCTCTACGTCGCCTCGCGCCTGAAGCACGCGCCCGAGACGATCGAGCCGGTGCGCGGCTCGCTGTGGATGACGAAGGAAGACTGGAAGCGGTCGTGGAAGCCTTGGCTACGCGGCACGGCACTCGGCTTCCCCATTGGCTCGCTGCCGGCCGGCGGCGCCGAGATCCCGACCTTCCTCTCCTACACCATCGAGAAGAGGCTGACGAAACACCCGGAGGAATTCGGCAAGGGCGCCATCGAGGGTGTCGCCGGCCCCGAGGCGGCAAACAACGCCTCGGCCGCGGGCACGCTGATGCCGCTGCTGACCCTCGGCCTGCCGACCTCGGCAACGGCGGCGATCCTGCTCGCCGGCTTCCAGCAGTATGGGCTCAATCCCGGCCCGCTGCTGTTCGCCGAGAAGCCGGATCTCGTCTGGGGCCTCATCGCCAGCCTGTTCATCGCCAACGTGATGCTGGTGGTGCTCAACCTGCCACTCATCGGCCTGTGGGTGCGGCTGCTCGCCATTCCGCAGCCCTGGCTCTATGCGGGCATCCTCGTCTTCGCGGCGATGGGCACGATCGCGGCAAACCCTTCGCCCGTCGAGCTCATCATGCTGGCGGTCTTCGGCCTGCTCGGCTTCGTCATGCGGCGCTACGACTATCCCATCGCGCCCATGGTCGTCGGCCTCATCCTCGGGCCGATGGCGGAGACGCAGCTCAGGCGCGCCCTGCAGATCAGCCTGGGCGATCCGATGGCGCTGGTCGAGAGCCCGCTCGCGGCGACGCTGCTCGCCATCGCGGCGCTGGCGCTGGTGGCGCCCCTCATCTTCAAGGGCCTGTCGCGCTTCAAGGCTGAGGAGGACTGAACCACCTGCCCGTTCACCGACAAAAGAAAACCGGCGGCCCTTGCGGCCGCCGGTTTTTTTCCCGCGCGGGGCGAAGCATCAGAGCTGGTGGCCGCGCTTGGCCATCTCGGCGCGCACCTGGCTCATCGTCTCCTCGAAGACGCGGTTCGTCCAGTCCTGCATGGCGATGTAGAGGTCGTCGAGAACCGCGGGCTGGGCGGCAACATAGGCCTTGCCGGCATCGGAGGTGAAGAAAGCCGCCGTGGCCTTGAGATCGGCCTCGTTCATGCGGCTCGCGAGGATCTTGGCCGCCGTGTCGACCAGCTCTGCCTTCTTGCTCTCGATGGAGGGCTGCACCTGCGCCAGCACCTCGTCGAGATCCTTCGTGATCTCGGGCCGTGTGACGTAGCTCTGCTTGATGCGCGCCGCGAAGGTCGGCACGAGCGCCTCGAAGGAGCGGTCCATGCCAGAGCCTGTCACGATCTGGCGCGCCGCCTCGACCTTGGCCGGCGTGATGGGCCCCACCTCCTGAGCGGCGACCGGGCCGGCAAGGGAAAAGGCGACGACGGCGGCCGCGACGTGAATGGCTGTACGCTTCATTGATCGATCTCTCCCTGGCGCCTCGCGCCCTGCAAGCGCATGTCGTGCGGATGGCTGCGATCAGAACGACGGAACGGCAATCGAAGTCAATATCCCGTCCCGCGGCCTCAGCCGAGCTCGCCGAGCTCGACGAGCCCCTGCTCCGTGGCGATGATCGCCCCGGATGCGAGGCCGAGGAAGAGCCCGTGCTCGACCACGCCCGGAATGGCGACGAGCTCGCCGGCGAGCGCCTCCGGCTCCTCGATGCGCTGCAGCGCGGCATCGAGGATGTAGTGCCCGCCATCGGTGACGAATGGGTTGCCGTCCGCCCCCCGTCGCAGCGTCAGCGACGCCGAGGGCCAGCGCCTGGCGAGAACCTGCGCGATGGCCTCCTGCGTGGCGCGCAGGCCGAAGGGATTGACCTCGATGGGCAGCGGAAAGCGCCCGAGAACGTCCACGCGCTTGGAGCTGTCAGCGATGACGACCATGCGCCGGCTGGCGGCCGCGACGATCTTCTCGCGCAGGAGCGCGCCGCCACCGCCCTTGATGAGGCGCAGGCTGTCGTCCAGCTCGTCGGCACCGTCGACGGTAAGGTCGAGCGCAGGCGTCTCGTCGAGCGTGGTGAGCGGAATGCCTTCCGCCTCCGCCTGCATGCGTGTCGCCTCAGAGGTGGGAACGCAGACAACCTTGAGCCCGGCCCGCACCTTCTCACCGACGATGGCGACGAAATGGCGGGCGGTCGACCCCGTTCCGAGGCCCAGGCGCATGCCGTCCCGGACCAGCTCGGCTGCCCGCGCGGCCGCGGAGCGCTTCATCTCTTCGGCATTCATTCCAACGATCCGCCTTGAATCTGCCGGCTGGCGCCCTGCATGCCTGACTGGATGCGCGCGCCGGCCCGCTCATGTCCCGCCGCTTTAACACGCGCATCGGGCAGCGCAAAGGCAGCGCGGCTCAGCGCGCGCCCGTGCCGCGCTGCCCGCTGTCGCCGCCGGCCGGCTGCTCGCCGCTGCCGCCCCCGCTCGCGGCCGCGCCGCTGGTGGCCTGCGGCGTGCAGACCACGTGGTCGTTGAAGACGTAGCAGACGCTCATCTCCCCGGTGCGGTAATTGACGCGGAAGACGCCTGCCTCCTTCTGATGGTTCGAGGCGACGAGGCCGTATTCGCCCGGCGTCTGCGGCCCTGCCCCCTCGCCCGCCGGATAGCAGAAGGTGACGCCGATGGTGCCTTCCTTGAGGCCGTACTGGCAGGCCCCCACCTCACCCGTGACCCGGTCGACCCGGTAGATGCGGTTGAGGTCCGTCTGCGGGGCGGCCTTGAACTCGAACTGGTTGGCCTCGGCGGGCAGGACGAAGGCGGCGAGCAGCACGGCAGCCGCGGAAAACTTCGCGATGGGCGTCATGACAACTCCGATGCGGGCGAATCGCGTTGGCATTCTACCATCGCCCCGTTGGCACCGATGCAGCCGTCAGGCCCCGCGGGCTTGCCCGCACCGGCCACATCGGCTAGCCCTTCCTTCCATGTCCCACACCGCGACCATCGTTTTCGACCTCGACGGCACCCTGGCCGATACGGCGCCCGATCTCATTGCGACGCTGAATTTCATCCTCGTCGAGGAGGGGCTGAAGCCCGTTCCCCTCGACAGGGCGCGCGACCTCGTCGGCGCCGGGGGCCGCGCCCTGCTCGAGCGGGGCATCGCGGCCAACGGCCGCACCGTCTCGGCAGCGCATCTCGACACGCTCTACCAGCGCTTCCTCGAGGTCTATGCCGGCCGCATCGCGGTGGAGAGCCGGCTCTTTCCGGGCGTTGCGGAGGCACTCGAGCGCTTCGAGGCTGCGGGCTGGCGCCTCGCCGTGTGCACCAACAAGGTCGAGCGCCACTCGGTCATGCTGCTTGAGGCGCTGGGCATCGCACCGCGCTTCCACGCCATCTGCGGGCGCGACACCTTCCCCTTCTTCAAGCCCGACCCGCGGCATCTGACGATGACGATCGAAGCTGCGGGCGGTGTACCGGACGCAGCCGTGATGGTCGGCGATTCGCAGACGGACATCGCCACCGCCAAGGCAGCCGGCATCCCGGTCGTGGCCGTGCCCTTCGGCTACACCATGACGCCGGTGAGCGAGCTCGACCCGGACACCATCATCGAGCACTTCGACCACCTGTGGGACGCTGCGACGGCCCTGTCCCGCCGCACGTCCCTCGCCCGGTCGTGACGGCTGCTCAGCGCTCGATGAGCCGACGCAGCTTGCGCATCTGCGTCTCCTGCTGCTCGTGATAGTCGAGCGTGCCGGCGAAATTCCCCTGCCGGTCCATGAGATAGACCGAGGCCGTGTGGTTGATGGTGTAGCCACCCCCCTCGGTCGGCACGCGCTGATAGGTGGCGCGGTAGGCCTTCACCACCGCGTCGATCTCCTCCTGCGTGCCGGTGAGGCCGATGATGCGGGGATCGAAGGACTCGAGATAGGTCGCCAGCAGCTCCCGCGTGTCCCGCTCGGGATCGACGGTGATGAACAGCACGGTGAGCCTGTCGCCGTCGGGCCCGAGTGCCTTCAGGTTCTCCGACATCTCGAAGAGCGTCGTCGGGCAGACGTCCGGACAGTGGGTGAAGCCGAAGAAGACGGCGAAGGGCCGCCCCGCCAGGTCGGCAGACGACAGCTTCCTGCCGTCGTGCGTCGTCAGCGTGAACGGCCCGCCGATGTTGGCGGCGCCGATCATGCGTCCGCCCTGGGGCGCCATGAGACGGTCGCCGACGATCCACAGGGCGCCCGCGAGCAGCGCGATGACGGCCACGAGGCTCCACAGGATGATGCGCAAACGGCTCATGGCGCAGCTCCTCAATGGTTGGCGTGGTTCTTGTGGCTATCGGCCTTGCCGTCGCCCCGGGCGCCGATGCCCTCGACCTTGAACTCGACCGTGACCTTGCCGGCCTTCTCGAAGACGAGCTCGCCCCTGAAGGTGTCGCCTTCCTTGAGCTGCCGCGCCAGGGGCATGAACATGAGATGGTAGCCGCCGGGAGCGAGCTTCACCGTCTCGCCCGCCCTGATGGGGAGCCCGTCGGGCAGCGGGCTCATCTTCATCACGTCGCCCTCCATCTTCATCTCGTGGATCTCGCCGCGCGGGGCGATCTCTGCGCTCACCGCGACGAGCCGGTCATCGGCATCGCCCGTGTTCTCGATGGTCATGTAGCCGCCTGCGACAGGGGCGTTGGCCGGCGTGGCGCGCGACCAGGGGTGGCCGATCCTGAGCGCGCCCGCCTTGTAGCCATGCGCCGAGGCGCCGCCGGCGAAAGCCGCAAGACCGGTGGCAAGAATTGCCGCGCCGACGAGGACACGGCGGCGGGAAGCGGAAAGTTGCGCAGTGAAGCCGGCAACAGAAAGCAATGTCATCAACCTGATCTCCGATGGCGGCGGGCGGGCGGCGGCATCGCGTGCCGTCCGTCATCCGCATTCGCCGCGGTTGGCTCGAGATGCGTGAATCGGGATCAGATCACCGGTGGCGCGCGCGGTGCCGGCTTGAGGCGGGACAGGTCCCGCCGCGACAGCGGCTCGGCCAGTGGCAGCGCCGGCCGGTCGTGCGCCGGCCGGGCGACAGGAATCGCCGACGGCACGGCCGCCGGGACGAGCGCGGAGCCGGGCGTCAGCTGGCCGCAGGTGAGGATGCAATGCAGATCGTGGTGGGCGGCGGGGGCCTCGTCCCCGGTCGTTGCATCTGCGCCTCCAGGCGTGCACCAGACAAGGCCCAGGGAGGAGCCTGCACCTTCCGCCGCGGCGGCGGGCACGGCGGCCATCCCCGCAAGCATGGCCTGCAGGGCGAGCGCATAGGCCAGCGCCAGGACGGCAAGGAGACGCGGCAGCCGCATTCATCCCTCTGGATCGACTACGGGACGAGCAGTAGCGCGGGCTTTTCACAGGAGCAACGTGACATTGTGCGCTTCCTCGCTTGACGCCGGCGCGCACTGCCCATAGAAGGCGCGTTACGAGCCCTGCAGCGGCAGGCAACGCTATGGCTCGGGCGTGTAGCTCAGCGGGAGAGCACTCCCTTCACACGGGAGGGGTCACAGGTTCAATCCCTGTCACGCCCACCATTCATCTACCCTCGCACTCGAAGGCATTTTACCGAACACATTTTACGCGGGCAGTCCTGCTTCGCGGCCGGGTTGCGGATGCACCCGCGCGCCTGACCTGGCATGCGGGGGCATGGACGCCCCGTGAAGACGGCCCGCTTCGTTGCGACAGAGGTGGCTAGCGCGTGATGTCGTCGGCGCGCCGTGTCAGCGCGGCGCGTTGGTGCGCAGCCAGGAGACGATGCGGCGCGCGTCCAGCGAACGGGCTGCAAGGCGCCGTCCTGCTGCCATCGCCCGGGGCGTGGCGGCGGCGGGCACGGATGCGGTGTGCCCCTCCCCTTCGCCGTCTGCCGCGCGCCGCGCCGCAGCGGCGGCCGCAAGCAGCGCGCCGGCGACAGACGAGGCCTCCTCCGCCACCTCGACCGCGGCCTGCCAGCGGTCGCCAGCCTGCTCCGCGGCCGGTTGGGCAAAGAGCGGTCGCGCCGCCCTTTCCAGCCGGTCTGCCAGCCTGCCGAGGCGGCGTGCCGCCTCGACCGTGCCTGGCCCCTGCGCGCCTGATTCGGCGACGACGAGGGCGCTGTCGAGGCCGACGACGGCAAGGTTGGCCGCCAGCGTGCGGACGCGCGCCCCGGCCGCATCGGCCTGCGCGCCATGCAATGATTTCGCCGGATCCGCCATGTCGATTGACCCCATTTTAGTCAGATACGACTAAAATACGGCGCGGAGTGTTGAGTATTCATTTACGCCGCTCCAACAACGGCGGCGGAAAGTGTGGCAGCGCCGCCACGCACCCCGGCGTTCACAATGATTTGGGCGCGGAAACGTCACGCTGTCGTTGCACGATAGCCGATGTTTCGACACATTGGCCTCGAGGCGGAACTTTTGACAGCCTTTTGTCACTCTCGATTCCCGCACACCCATCGAGGCAACCGATGCGCGGCATTCTCTTTGCCATAACGGGCCTTGTGGCTCTCGCAGCCACACCGGCCAGCGCCTACCAGATCGATCCCCTCACACGCCAGCCGCTCCACGAGACCGACCAGTACCAGCTGCAGGCGAGCCCGGTGACGCGTGAGGTCGTGCCCTACAACGGCCGCCACGCCCCCGGCACCATCGTGGTCTCCACCTCCGAGCGGCGCCTCTACTACGTGCTCGGCAACGGCCGCGCCATCCGTTACGGCATCGGCGTCGGCCGCCCGGGCTTCACCTGGAGCGGCGTGAAGACGGTGACGGCAAAGCGCGAGTGGCCCGACTGGCGCCCGCCGCCGCAGATGCTGAAGCGTCGTCCCGACCTGCCGCGCTATATGCCCGGCGGTCCGGACAACCCGCTCGGCGCGCGCGCCCTCTATCTCGGCAACTCGCTCTACCGCATCCACGGCTCGAACGAGCCGGACACCATCGGCCAGGCGGTGTCCTCCGGCTGCATCCGCATGATGAACGAGGACGTCATCGACCTCTACGACCGCGTGCGTGTCGGCACGAAGGTCATAGTGATGCGCTGAGCCGCAGCTTCCCTGCCTTCACGACAAAGCCGGCCGCCGCGCGGCCGGCTTTCTTCATGGCGAAACGCCTCTGCCTTGTGCCTCACCGCCTCCTCGGCGGCTCCCGCGACAGCCCCTTCTCCTCCAGCTCGGCGAGATAGGCCTGCCACCTGGCCTCAAAGTCGCTGCCGAGCTCGTAGAGATAGTCCCAGGTGTAGATGCCGGTGTCGTGCAGGTCGTCGAAGACGAGCTTGACGGCATAGCGGCCGACGGGCTCGACGCCGATGATCTCGACGTTCTTCTTGCCCGCCACGGTCTTGCGGTCGCCCGGCCCGTGGCCGCGCACCTCGGCGGACGGGCTCGAGACGCGCAGGTATTCGGCCGCGAGCGTGAACTGCCGGCCGTCCTCGAAGGTCACGAGAAGCTGGCGGCGGTCCTTCGCCAGGCGGATCTCGCTCGGCCAGTGGATGCTTTCCATCGATCCGTTATCCCCGCACAACTGTGATCGGCTTTCCTGCCGCAAGTGCCGATCCGGGATTGATGCCCCGGCAATCACCCTTAAATTGGTATCCATAAAGACGCCAGAGCGGGGGTGGAGGAGGACGGTTTGGCCGACACGACAGTTCTCGACCGGGGCGAGGTCCGGCCTGCCCTGCCGCTCCTCGATCCGTTCGCACGGGCCATCACCTATCTGCGCGTGTCGGTGACCGACCGGTGCGACCTGCGCTGCGTCTACTGCATGGCCGAGGACATGCACTTCCTGCCCAAGCGCGACCTGCTGACGCTGGAGGAGCTGGACAGGCTGTGCAGCGTCTTCATCCGCCGCGGCGTGCGCAAGCTGCGCATCACCGGCGGCGAGCCGCTGGTGCGGCGTGATATCATGCGCCTGTTCGCCTCCCTCTCCCGCCACCTCGAGAGTGGCGCTCTGGAGGAGCTGACGCTGACGACCAACGGCACGCAGCTAGCCCGCCATGCGCGCGACCTCGCGGCCTGCGGCGTCCGGCGCATCAACGTCTCGCTCGACACGCTCTTGCCCGCGACCTTTCGCGCGCTGACGCGCTGGGGCGACCTCAGCAGGGTGCTCGCCGGCATCGATGCGGCGCAGGAAGCGGGCCTCGCCGTCAAGATCAACGCCGTGGCGCTCAAGGGCGTGAACGAGGACGAGATCCCCTCGCTGATGGAATGGGCGCACGGGCGGGGCATGGACCTCTCGCTCATCGAGGTGATGCCGCTTGGCGAGATCGGGCCGGCGCGGGTGGACCAGTTCCTGCCCCTCTCCCTCGTCAAGGCGCGGCTCGCCGAGCGCTACACGCTCGAGGAGATCGACTATCGCACCGGCGGCCCGGCGCGTTACGTCCGCGTGCGGGAGACAGGCGGGCGCCTCGGCTTCATCACGCCGATGACGCACAATTTCTGCGAGAGCTGCAATCGTGTGCGACTGACCTGCACCGGCACGCTCTACATGTGCCTCGGCCAGGAAGACGCGGCCGACCTGCGCGCACCGCTGCGCGCCTCCGCCAGCGACGGGCCGGTGGAGGAGGCGATCGAGCGCGCCATCGCCCGCAAGCCGCGTGGCCACGACTTCGTCATCGACCGGCGCCGCCGCCAGCCAGCCGTCGGACGGCACATGAGCGTCACCGGCGGTTGACGCCCGGCCCCTTCTTCGCGATCAATCGCCGTGCCGCCGATCCGGGCGGTCGTCCTGATGCGCGGAGGAGCCGATGGGTGCGGGGCAGCGTTACGACGTCATCGTCGTCGGCATGGGCGGGATGGGCAGCGCCGCCGCCTACCAGCTCGCCCGGCGTGGCAAGCGCGTGCTCGGCCTCGAGCGGTTCGACATTGGCCACAGCATGGGCTCGTCGCACGGCGTCAACCGCATCATCCGCCTCGCCTATTTCGAGCATCCAGACTACGTCCCGCTGCTGCGCCACGCCTATCGCCTCTGGCGGGAGACAGAGCAGGCGCACGGTGAGCAGCTGCTCTTCATCACCGGCTCCATCGATGCCGGCCCGCGCGGCAGCCGCGTGGCGGCAGGCTCGCTCGCCTCGTGCATCGCGCACGGGCTGGAGCATGAGGAGCTGACGGCCGGGGAGCTCGCTCGGCGTTTTCCCGGCTGGCGGCTGCCGGACGGCTATTCCGCGGTCTACCAGCCGGAGGGCGGCTTCGTCGCGAGCGAGCGCGCCATCCTCGCCCATGTGTGGCTGGCGCTGCGCCACGGCGCCGAGATCCGGGCGCGCGAGCCCGTGCTCGACTGGTCGACAACCGCCGAAGGCGTTTGTGTGCGCACGCCGCAGGGCACCTATCACGCCGAGCGGCTCGTCCTGTCGGCTGGCGCCTGGATGGGCGAAATGGTGCCGGCGCTCGCCGGCAAGGCCGTGCCCGAGCGGCAAGTGATCGGCTGGTTCTGGCCGAAGGATCCCGAGCTCTTCGCACTCGACCGCTTCCCCGTCGGCAACCTCCTCACCGAGCACGGGCACTTCTACGTCTTCCCGCAGTGGGGCATGCCGGGCTTCAAGATCGGCCTCTACCACCACTTTAACGAGACCGGGGCGGCAGACGATCTGCCGCGCGAGGCGACCGCGCGCGACGAGGAAGCGCTGCGCACGGGCATCCGCCACTATTTCCCGGCCGCCGACGGGCCTGTGATGTCGCTGCGCGGCTGCCTCTTCACCAACACGCCGGACGAGCATTTCGTCATCGACACGCTGCCGGGCGACCCGCGCGTCGTCGTGGCCTCGCCCTGCTCGGGCCACGGCTTCAAGTTCGCCAGCGCCATCGGAGATATTCTCGCAGATCTGGCCTGCGGTGCACGCCCTGCATTCGACCTCGACCTCTTCAAGCTCGACCGGCTGGGCAAAGCGGCGTAATCATCGCCCGCAGTATCGCTCGAGGAGTCTGTCTTGGCCACGGCTGCCGACAACCGGCGCGGCATCGTCGCGATGCTGAGCGCCATGGCGCTTTTCTGCGGCAACGACACGCTGGTGAAGCTCGCCACCACCTCCTATCCGGCGAGCCAGATCCTCGTCGTGCGCGGCGTCTTCGCCGTCGTCGCAGCGATCGTGCTCGCCCTCGCGCTCGGCCAGGTCGGCAAGTGGCGCAGCCTCGGCAACCCGATGCTCCTGCTGCGCGCCTTCCTCGAGGCGGGCGTGGCCTTCACCTTCATCACCGCGCTCGCCCGCATCCCGCTCGGCAACATCACCGCCATCCTGCAGGCGACGCCCATCCTGATGACGCTGTTCGCCGCTGTCCTCGGCCTCGAGACCGTCGGCTGGCGGCGCTGGTGCGCGATTTTCGTCGGCTTCTGCGGCGTGGTTCTGATCGTCAAGCCGGACATGACGGGCTTCGACGCCTGGGCGCTGATCGCCCTTTTCTCCTCGGCACTCGCAGCCATGCGCGACCTCGTCACGCGCCAGATCCGGGCGGACGTCTCGACCGGTCTCGTCACCATCGCCAGCGCCATCGCGGTCCCCCTCGTCGGCCTGGTCCTGGCACCGACGCAGGAGTGGCAGCCTCTCGACACGCGGGCGACCATCTTCCTCGCGGTGGCGGCGGTGCTCGTCTCCGTCGGCAACTACTGCCTCATCGTCGCCTGCCGCGGCACGGACGTTTCGCTCATCTCGTCCTTCCGCTACAGCGTCGTCGTGTGGGCGATCCTGGTCGGCTTCCTCGTCTGGGGCGAACTGCCCGACGTGCTTTCCATGGCCGGCATGGGCCTCGTTGTCGCCGCCGGTGTCTACACGATCCACCGCGAGCGGGTGCGCATGCGGGAGGCCCGCGCCAGGGAAGCCGCGCAGCGACAGGCCGAACCCGTGCCGGCGGGGCAGCCGTGAACCGGCCCCTCCCGCCCGGAGAGGTCTCGGCGCCGCCGCGTCCAAGCCTCGCGGTGCTGGTGGCGGTGTCGGCGCTGCAACCCTTCGCGCTCAACGTGCTCGCGCCGGCGACGCCGGCACTGGCGCGCACGTTCTCCACCGACTACGCCACGATCCAGCTCACCCTCGGGCTCTATCTGCTCGCCGTCGCCGTCACGCAGGTGGTGATCGGCCCCATCTCCGACCGCTTCGGCCGCCGGCCCTGCGTCATCGGCGGTGTCGTCCTCTTCACCATCGGCTCCCTTGCGGGCGCCTTCGCGATCGACACCGTGACCCTGCTCGCCGCCCGCGTTGTCCAGGCGGCCGGTGGCGGCACCGCCTTCGCCCTGGCGCGCGCCATCGTGCGCGACACCTCCGGCAGGGACGAGGCGGCGAGCCGCATCGGCTATCTCACCATGGTGATGGTGGTGGCGCCGATGGTGGCGCCCTTCGTCGGCGGGGTGATCGACGCGCAGCTCGGCTGGCGCGCCATCTTCGGCGCGAAGGCGGTGTTCGGCCTCGCCGTGCTCGTCTATGCGCTCGCCGTGCTCGGCGAGACGGCGCCGAAGACGCATCTGACCAGTGTTGGCGACATGCTGCGCGCCTTCCCTCTCCTGCTCGGCGACCGCGGCTTCCTCGGCTACACGCTTTCCCTGTCCTTCACGAGTGCGTCCTTCTTCGCCTTCATCGCCGGTGCGCCTTTCGTGGTGGTGGAAAGCATGGGCCACTCGGCCGATGTCTATGGCGCCTTCTTTGCGCTGACAGCCCTCGGCTACATGGTCGGCAACTTCATCTCCGGCCGCTATGCGCTGCGCATGGGCACGGACCTCATGGTGACGATCGGCACCGTGCTCTCGCTCGCCGCCATCCTCGCCGAGATCGCCCTCATTGCGGCGCTGCCCTGGACGCCGACAACGCTGTTCCTGCCACTCGTGGTCAATGCCGTGGGCAATGGCCTCACCATGCCCGGCGCGACCGCCGGGGCCCTGTCGGCAAGGCCGGAAGCGGCGGGCACCGCCTCTGGCGTCGCTGGCGCGCTGCAGCTCGGGCTCGGCGCGCTCGTCTCCTTCATCACCGGTGCGGTGGTGGTCGCGGCGCCGACGGCGCTCATCGCCGTCATGGCCATCTGCATCGTCGCGAGCTTCGCCGGCCACCGCTTCGGCCGCGCCGGGCGCAGCCGATAGGCTTTAGACGATAGTCTAATATGCCTGCCATCGGTGCAGGACAGGGCCGGCGCATATCTTGTACGTGACCGGGGGATGCGCTACCACCCCCTGCGGGCGGCGGGCGCCAGACCCGTTGAATGGCCGCCATTTCCAGAGGAAAACCTCGGGCAAGAGGTAGGAAACGGTCCGAGAAGGGATGTCACGTGTCGATTCTACTTGCGATTTCGCGGGCCATTGACGCGGTCAACACGCGCATTGGCCGCTGGCTTGCCTGGCTGATCGTGGTCGCGATCGCCATCTCTGCTGTTAATGCCGTCATCCGCAAGGCGTTCGACATGTCGTCGAATGCCTGGCTCGAACTTCAGTGGGTTCTGTTCGGCGCCGTGTTCCTGCTGTGCTCGCCGTGGACGCTGATCGTCAACGAGCACATCCGCATCGACGTGGTGCATGCCCGCCTTTCGGCCCGCGTGCGACAGTGGATCGAGCTCTTTGGCACAATCTTCTTCCTCCTGCCGCTGTGCATCGTGATGCTGCTCACGTCGATCCCGTTCGCCGAGCGCTCCTACGCCATCAATGAGCAGTCGCTCAATGCGGGCGGCCTGCCGCAATGGCCGGCCAAGATGCTGGTGCCGCTGGGCTTTGCCCTGCTGCTGGTGCAGGCGATCTCTGAACTCATCAAGCGCATCGCGGTGCTGCGCGGCGACATCGACGATCCCCATGCCGACGCCGACGTTCCGCCCGAGTTGGCGGAAGCGGAGCAGCTCATTCAGGAGCTCAGGGCCGATCCCGGCTCCGGCCGATCCTGACAATCCGCGAACGCTTCAGGAGCCTCTCCATGGTGGAGTTCTTCATCCACAACATGGCGCCGATCATGTTCGCGGCGCTCGTCGTCTTCCTTCTGCTCGGCTACCCGGTGGCCTTCGCGCTGGCGGCCAACGGCCTCATCTTCGGCCTCATCGGCATCGAGCTGGGCCTCTTCGCGCCGGACTTCCTGCAGGCCCTGCCCGAGCGCGTCTACGGCACGATGAACAACGACGTGCTGCTGGCCATCCCCTTCTTCACCTTCATGGGGCTGATCCTCGAGCGGTCGGGCATGGCGGAGGACTTGCTCGACACCATCGGCCAGCTCTTCGGCACGGTGCGCGGCGGCCTCGCCTATGCCGTCGTCTTTGTCGGCGCGCTGCTGGCCGCGACGACGGGCGTGGTGGCGGCCTCAGTGATCTCCATGGGCCTTATCTCGCTGCCGATCATGCTGCGCTACGGCTATGACCGGCGGCTGGCCACCGGCATCATTGCAGCCTCGGGCACGCTCGCGCAGATCATTCCGCCTTCGCTCGTGCTCATCGTCATGGCCGACCAGCTCGGCCGCTCGGTGGGCGACATGTATCAGGGCGCCTTCATCCCCGGCCTGGTGCTGACGGGGCTCTACGCGGGCTACATCTTCCTCTCAAGCATGATCAATCCGAAGATGGCGCCGGGCCTGCCGCCGGAGGCGATCGGCTACCGGGAGCCGAACGGAGCCCGCGGCATCTGGCAGCTCGTGGTGCTGGTCATCTTCTCCGCCCTCGTCGGCTACTACGTGATGACGCAGACGGAGGTGCGCGGCGGCGCCGACTTCGTCGTGCTCTCCATGTCGGTCGCGGTCGTCGTCGCCTTCCTCTCGGCGCTGTTCGACCACTACTTGGGCGCGCAGCGGGTGGTGCTGACGTCCGTGGCCGCCGCCGTCCTCGTCGGCATCTACGTCGTCCTGCGTCAGGGTGGCTGGCTGACGGCGGCCCTGGCGACGGAAGCCCTGATCGCCGGCACGGTCTATGCCCTCGTCGCGGGCCTTCTCGCCCGTTTCGCCGGCATCCGGCTGATCTCGAACATCGCCCGGCAGGTCACCTTCGTCATGGTGCCGCCGCTTGGCCTCATCTTCCTCGTCCTCGGCACGATCTTCATCGGCGTTGCCACGCCGACGGAAGGCGGCGCCATGGGTGCCACGGGTGCCCTGCTGCTCGCCCTGTTCAAGGGGCGTCTCAAGCTGGACCTCGTGAGCCAGGCCACCTATTCCACGGCCAAGCTCTCCGCCTTCGTGCTTTTCATCCTGCTCGGCGCACGCGTCTTCTCGCTCACCTTCTACGGCGTCGACGGGCACAAGTGGGTGGAGGAGCTGCTGCTGGCGCTGCCCGGCGGCGAGACCGGCTTCCTCATCGTCGTCAACATCCTCGTCTTCGTTCTCGCCTTCTTCCTCGACTTCTTCGAGCTGGCCTTCATCGCCATCCCGCTCATCGGGCCGGCGGCGGAGCGCCTCGGCATCGATCTCATCTGGTTCGGCGTTATGCTGGGCGTGAACATGCAGACGAGCTTCATGCACCCGCCCTTCGGCTTCGCGCTCTTCTTCCTGCGCTCAGTCGCGCCGAAGACGAGCTACATCGACAAGGTGACGGGCAAGCGCATGGAGCCCGTGACGACGGGCCAGATCTACTGGGGCGCGGTGCCCTTCGTCGTCATCCAGATCATCATGGTCGCGCTCGTCATCCTGTTCCCGCAGATGGTCATGCACTACCGGTCGGCGGGTGTGCAGCTCGACGAGCAGCAGCTCGAGCAGCAGCTCGAGAATCTCGCGCCGGGGTTCGACGACCTTGCGCCGCCGCTGGACCTCGGCCCGCCGAAGATCGAGTGACGCGAACGAAAAGGCCCCGGATCCCGGGGCCTTTCCTTCACCGCAGCGGTCGGCCGGGGCAGAGCCGTACAGAGGGCTTCCGTCATCCGCGGGTGCGGTTGCGGATCATGAAGTTGTCATACGTGTATTCACACACCTGCCACCACAGGTACTCGTCGTTGCGGAAGCGCTTCATCGACTCGTAGGTGCGCTTGAACAGGTCGTTGCGGGCGGCGATCTCGTCAAAGATCTCGCTGGTCGCCTTGAATGCCGCCTCCAGGATGTCCTGCGAGAAGGGGCGAAGCTGCGCCCCGCCTGCCACCAGGCTCTTGAGCGCAGCCGGATTCCTGGCGTCGTACTTCTCCATCATGTCGGCGTTGGCGAATGCCGCTGCCTGCCGCACGATGGCCTGGTAGTTCTTCGGCAGCTCCTCCCACTTCGCCTTGTTGATGAAGAAGTGGATGGAGGCGCCCCCCTCCCAGAAGCCGGGATAGTAGTAATAGGGCGCGACCTTCTGGAAGCCGAGCTTCTCGTCGTCATAGGGGCCGGCCCATTCGGCCGCGTCGAGGGAACCCTTCTCGAGCGCCGGATAGATGTCGCCGCCGGCGATCTGCTGCGGCACGACGCCGAGCCTGGCAAGCACCTGGCCACCAAGGCCACCGATGCGCATCTTGAGCCCCTTGAGGTCGTCGACCGTCTTGATCTCCTTGCGGAACCAGCCCCCCATCTGGGCCGTGGTGTTGCCGCCCGGCAGGCCGTAGGCACCGAACCGGCCGTAGAGCTCGTTGAGCAGAGTCATGCCATCGGCATGGTTGAACCAGGCATTCTGCTGGCGCGTGTTGAGGCCAAAGGGCACGGCTGTGCCGAAGGCGAAGGTGGGGTCCTTGCCGACGTAGAAATAGGGCGCCGAGTGACACATCTCGACCGTGCCGTTCTGTACCGCGTCTAGCGCCTGCAGGCTGGGCACGATCTCGCCCGCCGCAAAGACCTGGATCTGGAACCTGCCGTCCGTCGCCTCCGAGACGGCCCGTGCCAGCACCTCCGCACCGCCGTAGATCGTGTCGAGGGACTTGGGGTAGCTCGAGGTCAGGCGCCACCGGATTTCGGGCGCCGATTGCGCGATGGCCGGCGATGCCACCGTGCCGGCGACGAGGCCGGCGCCGGCCGTCTGCAGAAACTGACGACGCTTCATCGTTCGACCTCCTTCAGGACGTGCTCGTCGTGACGGATGCGCTGCAGTCTGTTCCCGTCCGTGGGTATCGCTCCCCTCCGGCCGAAAAAGGGCAAAGGCCCGCGCCCCCGGGCGCGCAAAGCAAAAGGCCCCGCCAGGGCGGGGCCTTCAGTGCTGGCTTGCGGCAGGCAATCAGCCGCGCGCGCGGGCGCGGATCATGAAATTGTCATAGGTGTACTCGGCCACCTGGAACCACAGGTACTCGTCGTTGCGGAACGCGCGCATGTGGTCGTAGATCTTCTTGAAGTCGGCGTTGGTGGCCGAGATCTCCTCGTAGATCTCGTTGGCCGCCTTGTAGCAGGCCTCCATGACCTCCTGCGGGAAGGGCCGCAGCTGGGCGCCGCTCGCCACGAGACGCTTCACCGCGCCCGGGTTCTTGGCATCGTAGCTCGCCTGCATGTCGACGTTGGCGCGCGCGGCGGCCGACGTCAGCACGGAACGGTAGATCGGTGGCAGCTCGTTCCACTTCGCGTCGTTGAAGAAGAAGTTGAGCGCAGCGCAGCCTTCCCAGAAGCCGGGGTAGTAATAGTAGCGCGCGACCTTCTGGAAACCGAGCTTCTCGTCGTCGTAGGGGCCGACCCACTCGGCCGCGTCGATCGTGCCCTTCTCAAGCGCCGGGTAGATGTCACCACCGGCGATCTGCTGCGGCACGGCGCCGAGCTTGGCCAGCACCTGGCCGGCGATGCCGGCGATGCGCATCTTGAGGCCCTTGATGTCGTCGACCGTCTTGATCTCCTTGCGGAACCAGCCGCCCATCTGCGTGCCGGTGTTGCCGCCCGGCAGCATGTAGATGCCCGACTTCTTGTAGAACTCGTTGAGCACCTCGAGGCCGCCGCCGTGGTAGAACCACGCATTGATCATGCGGGCGTTGAGGCCGAAGGGCACGGCGGTGCCGAGCGCGTAGGTCGGATCCTTGCCGACATAGTAGTAGGACGCGGAATGGCACATCTCGACGGTGCCGTTCTGCACCGCGTCGAGCGCCTGCAGGCCCGGCACCAGTTCGCCGGCCGCAAACACCTGGATCTGGAACTTGCCGTCCGTCGCCTCCGAGACGGCCTTAGCGAACACTTCCGCAGCACCAAAGATGGTGTCGAGCGACTTGGGGAAGCTCGACGTCATCCGCCACTTCACCTCCGGCATGGACTGGGCGATGGCGGGCATGGCAACCGCACCGGCGGCAAGCCCCGTGCCTGCCGCAGTCAAAAACTGGCGACGCTTCATATCCGTTCTTCTCCTCTGAGCTTTCCTGTTTGGCCCTGGCGGTTCTGTTGCCGCTCTCCTCTGTATGGCGTGCCACAAGAAGCCAGTCCGCGCGCCGTTTCAAGACGGAAATTCGTCTTGGGCCACTGGATTTTTCGCACGGCACGCCAGGTTGTCGCGCGTCACTCGATCACGATGCGCGGCGCAGCGCGGCCTGTGGTGCCGCCGGTGAGAGCGGCCGCGATCTTGCGGGCGATGTCGAGATAGGCCTGCGCGTGCGGACCGTCGGGCTCGCTGACCACGACAGGCAAGCCCGCGTCGGACTTCTCGCGGATCGTCATGTGCAGCGGCACCTCGCCGAGGAAGGGCACGCCAAGCCGCTCGGCCTCGTGCCGCGCGCCGCCGTGGCCAAAGATCTCGGAGGCATTGCCGCAATGGGGGCAGATGAAGGTGCTCATGTTCTCGACGATGCCGAGGATGGGCACGTCGACCCGACGGAACATCGCGATGCCGCGCCGCGCATCAATGAGTGCGAGATCCTGCGGCGTCGAGACGATGACGGCACCGGCGAGCGGCACCGCCTGGGCCATGGTGAGCTGGGCATCGCCGGTGCCCGGCGGCATGTCGACGACAAGCACGTCGAGCTCGCCCCAGGCCACCTCGCGCAGCATCTGCTGGATGGCGGACATCACCATCGGCCCGCGCCAGATCATGGCCGCCTCCTCGTCCACGAGGAAGCCGATGGACATGACCTTGAGGCCGTAGCCCTCGAGCGGCTTGAGCGTGCGGCCGGACATGACCTGCGGGCGGCCCTTGAGGGCGAAGAGACGCGGCATCGACGGGCCGTAGATGTCGGCATCGAGCACGCCGACGGAAAGGCCGGTGCGGGCGAGCGCCAGCGCGAGGTTGCAGGCGGTGGTCGACTTGCCCACGCCGCCCTTGCCACTCGCCACGGCAATGATGTGCCTGACGCCTGGCACGGCCACCTTCGCCTGCGCCGCAGCCGCGCGCGGCCCCGGCTGGCGCGGGGGCTGGGCCGCGGGCCCCGAGCCCGCCGGCCTGTCCGACGTCAGGGTGACGATGGCCTGGCTGACGCCGGGCACCGAGGCCGCCGCCGCCTCCGCCGCCCGGCGCATGGGCTCGAGCTCCATGGAGCGCGCCGGGTCGATGGCAATGGAGAAATAGACCTTGCCGTCCTGTACGACGATTTCCGACAGAGCCCCCGATTGCGGCAGGGGCGTCTTGCCGTCCGGTCCCGCCACCTTCGCCAGATGCTCCAGAATCGTCTCCCGCGTCACCATCATGCGTCTCCCTGAAACGGGCGCACATTGCGACCGGTGGCCCACCCGGTCAACAGCGGGCCTGCCCCGCCTGCCCGGGTCGGGCCCGGTTCGGCAGCGCGACATCCACACGCCTTGCCGGAATTGCCGCGATCGTGGAAACATCACGACAGAGCCAGCCGCATGCAGCGGCCGCGCCACCAAACAAGATTCCAGAGGTCCGAAATGCGTCTGCCGATCGCTGTCGCCGCCGTTTTCCTTGCCCTGACAGGGGCCGCTTCCGCCAAGGAGTGGAAGGAAATCCGCATCGCGACCGAAGGGGCCTACCCGCCCTTCAACTTCTTCGATTCGAACAACACCCTGCAGGGCTTCGAGGTCGATCTCGCCAAGGCGCTCTGCGAGAAGATGAAGGCGAAGTGCACGATCGTCGCCCAGGACTGGGACGGCATGATTCCCGCCCTGCTCGCGGGCAAGTACGACGCCATCATGGCGTCGATGTCGATCACGGAGGAGCGCAAGCAGAAGGTCGACTTCTCCGACAAGTACTACCAGACGCCGCCGTCAGTGGCCGTGCCGAAGGACAGCCCGATCGACAACGTCGATCCCGCCACCTTCAAGGGCAAGACGATCGGCGCCCAGTCCTCGACCATCCACGCCAACTACGCCGAGGAGGTCTTCGCCGACGCCGGCGCTTCGGTGAAGCTCTATCCCACCCAGGACGAGGCGAACGCCGACCTGGCCAGCGGCCGGCTCGACGCCATCATCGCCGACAAGACCGTGCTGTCCGAGTGGCTCAAGACCGACAACGGCGCTTGCTGCAAGCTCGCCGGCGACGTCGACCGCGAGGCCAACGTCCGCTTTTTCGGCAACGGTGTCGGCGCTGCCGTGCGCAAGGAAGACACTGACCTCAAGGAAATGTTCAACAAGGCGATCGCCGAGGTGCTGGCCGACGGCACCTATCAGAAGATCCGCGAGAAGTACTTCGACTTCGACATTTACTGATCTGCCCCGGGCCCGCGTCGCTCCTGCCTGCCGGCAGGGGCGGCCGCCTGCCGCCCCTTCGGGCGAGGCCCGCATGAAGCCGCCCGCGGAGGGGGCTCTCCCGCCCTTGCTGCGGCACTCGCGGTGACTGGATGAACCACTATCTCGAACTTCTCTCGTTCGGCCCCGGCGGCTGGGGAGACGAGCTGGCGCGCGGAGCGCTCGTCACCATCTCGCTCGCGCTCGTCACGCTGCCCTTCGGGCTCATCCTCGGCCTCGTCGTCGCGCTGGGCCAGCGGTCAGGCAACCGCCTGGCGCACAAGGCGGCCATCGCCTTCACCACCGTGTTTCGCGGCCTGCCGGAGCTTTTGACGCTCTTCATCGTCTACTATGGCGGCCAGATCCTGCTGCAGAAGGTGGCCGGCCTGTTCGGCTACGGCGCGCAGATCCAGATCAACTCCTTCCTCGCTGGCTTCTTCGCGCTGGGGCTCGTGCTCGCCGCCTTCTCAAGCGAGGTATGGGTGGGCGCCTTCAACGCCATTCCCGACGGGCAGCGCGAGGCGGCGAGGGCGTTGGGCCTGTCCGCCGGGCTCTCGTTCCGCCTCGTCGTGCTGCCGCAGCTCATCCGCATCGCCCTGCCCGGCCTCGGCAACAACTGGCTAGTGCTGCTGAAGGACACGTCGCTCGTCTCGACCATCGCGCTCGCGGATCTGATGCGCCAGACGAACCTCGCCGTCGGGGCGACGAAGGAGCCGCTCTTCTTCTATTTCGTCGCCTGCCTCGTCTACCTGTTCTTCTCCATGCTGTCCGGCGGATTGCTGGGACGGCTGGAGGAGCGCCTTGGGCGCGGCCAGACGCGGGGGGCGGCATGACCGAAATCATCGGCAGCGTCATCAATCTCGACCTCATGGCGCGCTACGGTCCGCGCTTCCTGGACGGTGTCGTCGTCACGCTGCAGCTCGTGGCGATCTCCTTCCTCCTCGGGGGGCTGCTGGCCGTGCCGGTGGCGCTCGCGCGCCTCTCGAAAAGCGGCGTGCTGCGCGCCCTCGCCTATGGCTATGTCTATTTCTTCCGCGGCACGCCGCTGCTCGCCCAGGTCTTCCTCGTCTATTACGGTGCGGGGCAGCTGCGCGGTGCCTTCGAGGCCGTCGGGCTGTGGACCTTCTTCCGCGACGCCTGGTTCTGCGCGCTGCTGACCTTCACGCTGAACACGGCGGCCTATCAGGCGGAGATCTTTCGCGGCGGCATACAGGCTGTGCCAAGGGGCCAAAGCGAGGCGGCCTTCGCGCTCGGCCTGCCGCGCTGGGTGGCCTATGTGAAGGTGGTGTTCCCGCAGGCGCTCGTCACCGCCCTGCGCCCGCTCGGCAACGAGCTGATCCTGATGATCAAGGCGAGCGCCATCGTCTCGCTCATCACCATCTACGACGTCATGGGCGTGACGCGGCTCGCCTTCTCGCGCAGTTTCGATTTCCAGGTCTATTTGTGGGCAGCAGCCCTTTACCTCATCCTCGTCGAGGCGGTACGTCGTCTGTGGGCGGCCGCCGAGCGGCGGCTGACACGGCATCTGAAGCCGGTCTGATCAGCCGGCACGGGTGCGATGGGCGTCATCGCCCCTCAGTTCATCGGGAGCGGAACACATGAAGGTTGCCTTTCTCGGGCTCGGCGTCATGGGCTATCCCATGGCACGGCACCTCAAGGACAAGGGCCACGAGGTCACCGTCTACAACCGCACGGCTGCCAAGGCCGAGAAATGGGTGGCCGAGAACGGCGGCCGCGCGGCAGCCACGCCGAAGGCCGCGGCCGAGGGGCAGGACATCGTCTTCGCCTGTGTCGGCAACGACGACGACCTGCGCTCCGTCACCATCGGCCCCGACGGCGCCTTCGCCGGCATGAAGAAGGGCGCCATCTTCGTCGACCACACCACCGCCTCGGCCGAGGTGGCGCGCGAACTCTATGCGAAGGCCCGGGAGATGGGCCTAGGCTTCGTCGATGCGCCGGTCTCCGGCGGCCAGGCTGGTGCCGAGAACGGCGTGCTGACGGTGATGTGCGGCGGTGATGAGGCCGACTACGCCAGGGTGGAGCCGGTCATCGCCAGCTATGCCCGCGCCTGCCGGCTGCTCGGCCCGTCTGGCGCCGGCCAGCTCACCAAGATGGTCAACCAGATCTGCATCGCCGGCCTGGTCCAGGCGCTCTCGGAGGGCATCCATTTCGCCAAGAAGGCGGGGCTCGACGTGGAGGCCGTGATCTCCGTCATCTCCAAGGGGGCCGCCCAGTCGTGGCAGATGGAGAACCGTTGGCAGACGATGAACGAAAACAAGTTCGACTTCGGCTTCGCCGTCGACTGGATGCGCAAGGATCTCGCCATCTGCCTGGCCGAGGCGCGGCGCAATGGCGCCCATCTGCCCGTCACCGCCCTCGTCGACCAGTTCTATTCCGAAGTGCAGCGCATGGGCGGCAACCGGTGGGACACCTCGTCCCTTATCGCCCTGCTGGAGCGCTGAAACGGCCTGCGGGCCGCAGCCGCCCGCAGCCCTCCTCCGCGGCGGCGCGGAGCGTCAGACCTCGCGCGTCAGCCCGTCCTCGGCAAGCAGGAAGCCCGCCTCCGTGGCCTTGTGCCGGACGGCCAGCATGGCCTCGTTCATGTGGGTCAGCATGATGGCGCGCGCCGTGAGCCGGTCGCGATTCGCGATGAGCGTCTCGAGGTCGAGATGGTTCGCGGTGCGACCGGACGGGCGGTAGCACTCGACGACGAACAGGTCGGCATCGCGGGCGATGTCGACGAGTGCGTCAGTCCAGGTCGTGTCGCCAGAATAGGCTAGCACGCGCCCGCCGGCCGTCACGCGCACGCCGGTCGACGGCGCGCCGGAGGCATGGTCGACCTCGTAGGACTCCACCTTCGCCTCGCCGAAGGTCCACGGCGTGCGCAGCGGCAGGTCGATGACCTTGAGCGGGAAGCGCCAGTCGTTGCCGACGGCGCCCGGATAGAAGACCTCGAGTGCCGCCTCCAGCCGCGCGCGCGTGCCCGGCGGTCCAGCAATGGTGAGCGGCGCCTTGCGACTCGAGGCGAACTGGGCATCGAGAAGGAAGAACGGCAGGCCGCCGAAATGGTCGCCGTGCAGGTGCGTGAGCACCACGGTGTCGATCACGTTGGGCGAAATGCCGCGCTGCTTCAGCGCCACCAGGGAGGTGGCGCCGAAATCGACTGCCATCGTGGTGCGGCCCGCCTCCACCAGGAGGCAGGTATTGAAGCGCCCGCCCGAGCCAAAGGCATCACCGCTGCCGATAAACGTCAGGCGCATCGCTCAGCCCTCCTGCGCCGGCGCCTGCTGACGCACCGGTTCCTGCTCAACGCTTGCGCGCATCGTCGATTCCTCCTGCGACGGCTGGCAATCGCCCCTTTGGGCAAGTCGACCACCGCCGTCTGCACCCGTCAATCGCCCCGACAGGGCGGACGCCCGGGTTCACAAAAAAGAAGGGCGCGGTGTTGAGCCGCGCCCGAGGAGGGGTCAGGGAGGGAGGTCCTTGATGTCGATAACTGTAGGCCCCGGCCTTTGTTCCCGATGTGCGCCAGAACACATGGGCAAAGGGTTAGTGAAACGGCGTTAACGCGGCCTCAATGCCGCGCCCGCCAGTCCGCCGGCCGCTCGAAGCTGCCCTGCCACAGCCCGCGGCCGGCCGTGCGCGCCGCGGCTTCCTCGACCCGATAACGCCCGTTCGCCACGGCCCAGCCCGCGGCGACCAGACTGGCGCCAATGTCCTCCTCACCCGCCCTGCACCGCCCGAGCAGACGGTCGTAGCGATCGCGGCCGTGGGCGACGCAGGTGACGTTGGCGCCCGCAACCAGACGGAAGAGCGCGCGGCGGGCCGCCCGGCCGCAGGCATAGGTGCCGGACGGCCGCTCGCAGAACTGGTCGATCTCGGGCGCATCGAGCCCCTCGAGCCGCAGCGGCCGTCCGTAAGCCAGGCGCAACGTGTCGCCGTCGATCACGTCGACAGGCCCGGCGATGTGCGTCTCCTCCCGCCACAGCAGAACCGCAAGCACGATCAGGAGCACCGTGAGCACGACGACGGCCCGCAGCAGGTCGCGCAGCCGCCATTCCACATGGCGCTGCCTGCCCCGCACCGCAGAAACTCTGCCCCTTCGCATGGGCGCCTTCTAGCCGAGTTCCCTGAGGAGGACCTTAACGGCGACGGCCATGGCCGCCGGAAAGGCCACCAGCGGCAACGGGCCGGCAACCATGCCGCACGGCCGCAGAGCCTGCCGCACGATTGGCAACACCTGCAACACAGATATGCGCTCTACCCCGGCAAGGATTCCGGCCCCGCAGACTGTCCAACGACCAACAAAACTGCAAACCGCAAAAATAGTTTTCTCGATACACAAATAATTTATACGCTAGAAATAATAAATGAATGTGTAGGATTTTATTAAATTGTGATTTTATAATGAATTGCGAAAGAGATAATGGATGCTTCATGAATATGAATGATAAGAATACCTTTTATTATAGCGTATTTCATAAAGCGAGGATTTCATGGACAAGCTGATGATGATGGCAGTATTTGCCCGCGTCGCGGCTAACGGCAGCTTTGCAGAAGCTGCACGGCATTTTCGCATTTCTCCGGCGGCTGCGACCAAGCACGTGCAGATGCTGGAGGAGTGGCTGGGTGCGCGGCTGCTCAACCGCACGACGCGGCGCGTCAACCTGACGGAGGCCGGCGCGGAGTTCTACGCCCGCTGCGTGCCGATACTCGAGGAGGTCAACGACCTGCGCCATGGCGTCAGCTCCATCCAGGAGCAGGTGAAGGGCACATTGCGCATCAACGCGCCGATGACCTTTGGCGTGACCTATCTGATGCCCGTCATCGACGGCTTCCTGAGGGAGCACCCGGAAGTGCAGGTGGACCTCACCCTCAACGAGATGATCGTCGACATCATCGAGGAGGGCGTCGATCTCGCCGTCCGCATCGGACGGCTGAAGGACTCATCGTTCATCGCGCGCCGGCTCGCGCCCTGCCGCTTTGCCCTGTGCGCCGCCCCGGCCTATCTCGCCGAGCATGGAGAGCCCCTGCGGCCCGCCGACCTCGCCCAGCACTCCTGCCTCGACTACGCCTACCGGCAGAGCCAGTCGAACTGGACTTTCCAGGGGCCGGAGGGTGAGGAGAGCGTGCGCGTGCAGCCGCGCCTCATCGTCAACAACAGCCTGATGCTGCGGGAAGCGGCGCTGCGCGGCCTCGGCATCATCCTTTCGCCGACATTTGTCGTCGGGCCCGAGATCGCGAACGGCACACTCGTGCCGCTGATGCCCGACTACACCCCGACGGAGGCCGGCATCTACGCCGTCTACCCGCAGGCGCGCTACCTGCCGCTGAAGGTGCGGCTCTTCATCGACCGGCTGGTCAGCCACTTCGCCGGTGAGCCGGCGTGGGACCGCTGGCAGACGGAGCCTCAGCAGCGCGATGTCGCCTGAGGCTGCCGTGTCCGTGTCACTGCAGGCGCTCGGGCCGCTCCCCCGTCTCCGCCGTGTCGACCTTTGCCTGGGCGAAGGTCGCCATGTCGTTGTGGCAGGCCACCGCCGCCTTGACGATGCCGGCAGCCAGTGCGGCGCCGGTCGCCTCGCCCAGGCGCATGCCGAGGTCGAGCACGGGCGTCAGGCCGAGCCTTTCGAGCACCTCGCCGTGAGCCCCCTCCGCGGAGCGGTGGCCGGCGAGGCAATGGGCGATGGATCGCGGGTCGATGGCGTGCAGGATGGCAGCCGCCGCCGTCACCACGTAACCGTCGAGAATGACGGGGATGCGCTCAAGCCGCGCCGCCAGGATGGCACCGGCAATGGCCGCGACCTCGCGGCCACCCAGCCGGCGCAGGACCTCGAGCGGATCCCTGAGATGGCCGGCATGGGTGGCGAGGGCCTGTTCCACCACAGCCGCCTTGCGGGCGAGGCCGGCATCGTCGAGCCCGGTGCCGCGCCCTACCCAGTGCGTCGCCGGCCCGCCGTAGAGCGCAGCATAGATGGCGGCCGCGATGGTGGTGTTGCCGATGCCCATCTCGCCGAGGCACAGAAGATCGGTACCGCCGGCGATGGCCTCCATGCCGAAGGCCATGGTGGCGACGCAGGCCTTCTCGTCGAAGGCGGCTTCGGTGGCGATGTCCCCTGTCGGCAGGTCGAGCGCCAGGTCGAAAACCTTGAAGCCGAGCTCGTAGGTGGCGCAGATCTGGTTGATGGCAGCCCCGCCCGCAGCGAAGTTCTCCAGCATCTGGCGGGTGACGCTCTGCGGATAGGGCGAGACGCCGTGTCGCACAACGCCGTGGTTTCCGGCGAAGACGCACACGAGCGGGCGCATCACGCTCGGGCGAGCCTTGCCCTGCCAGCCGGCCACCCAGGCGGCGATCTCCTCCAGCCGGCCGAGCGAGCCCGGCGGCTTCGTCAGCTCCGCATTCCGGCGGCGCACGGCATCGATGGCCGCCTCATCGGCGTCGGGCAACATCGAAAAAAGCCGCCTCACGTCATCAAACGGTAGGCCGGTTGCCGTCGCATCCATCACAATTCTCCACTATGTCGTTATGGCCGGCCAAGGGTCGCGGCTGTGAGGGCCCGGTGCTAATAGCACGCCGCGCGCCAAGGTGAAGATGATGCAGGAAAACACGAAGCCACCGGCGCAGGCGCGATCGGCAGCGGGCCCGGCGCTCGCCTTCCTTGCCGATGCGGCAGCGTGCCTGCGATTCTACTCCCGTCTGCCCGTGCCTGTCCTGCCTTTCGAGACGGCGCCGCATGCCATGCCGGATTTTTCCCGCGTCGTCCGGGCCCTGCCGCTCGCAGGGGCCGCCATCGGCCTCGTCGGTGCCCTCGCCTTCCTGGTCGCGTCGGGCCTCGGCTTCGGGCCCTATCTTGCGGCCTGCGCCGCCCTCGCGGCCATTCTCGCCACGACGGGTGTCTTCCACGAGGACGGCCTCGCCGACACGGCCGATGGGCTGTGGGGCGGCTCGACGCCGGAGCGGCGCCTCGAGATCATGCGCGACAGCCGCATCGGCTCCTACGGCGCGGCGGCGCTCACGCTTGACCTCATGATTCGTGTCGGCCTCATCGCCGCGCTTGCCGGGCGCATGTCCGCCCTCGCCACGGCTCTGGCCATCGTCGCGGCCGGGGCCGTCTCGCGCACGGTGGGGTTGATGCCCTTCCTGCTGCTCACGCCCGCCCGCAGCGACGGCGCCTCGCACGCGGCCGGCCGGCCGACGGCGGCCGCCTTCGCCACAACGGCCGCTGGCTCGGCTCTCATTTCGTTCCTCCTGCTGCTGCCCGCCGGCTTCGGCCTTCTCGCCATCGTGCTCGCTCTCCTCCTCGCCGCCGGCGGCGGCGCGGGCGTGTCGCGCATCGCGCGCGCCAAGATCGGAGGGCATACCGGCGATATCGCCGGGGCGGCCCAGCAGGTGGGCGAAATCGCCTTCCTCGCCGGCCTCACCGCCCTCGCGCCGCTGTCGCAAGCGGCGCTCGCCGCCTCGTGAGGCAGCCCATGCGCGGTTTCGTCGCCCTCGGCATCATCATCGCCGCCATCGCGGTGCTCGTCCTCTTCGGCGGCAACGAGACCATTCTCGGGCTGCGGCCGGACCTCATCGCCTCGCTCGCGGGGCTCGGGGCCGTCGGCATCATCGCCCTCGGCTGGGTGGCGCAGCACTTCCGCGGGCAGTGGACGCGCGCCCTGGAGGCCATGGCCTTCTGGCTGGCGATGATCGTCATGCTGGTGGGGGTCTATAGCTACCGCTTCGAGCTGCAGGGCTTTGCCAACCGCCTGCTCGGCGAGGTGGCGCCGGGCTATACCGTGACGCTCGCCGGCGGAGAGGTGCAGGTCACGCGCCAGGCGGGCGGCAGCTTCATCATCGACGGGGCCGTCAACGGCGTGCCGACGCGCTTCGTCCTCGACACCGGCGCCTCGGCAGTGGTGCTGACGAGCGAAGATGCGGCGCGCGCCGGCATCGATCCCGCGACACTTTTCTACACGCAGCCGGTGTCGACGGCGAACGGCCGCACGATGGCGGCGGCCACCACCATACGCGAGCTCACCGTGGGCAGCATCACCGAGCGGAGCGTGCCCGCCCTCGTCGCCCGCGAGGGCAGCCTGTCGCAGAGCCTGCTCGGCATGACCTTTCTCGACCGGCTCGCCTCCTTCGAGGTGCGCGGCGACAGGCTGATCCTGCGCGGGCGCGGCGGGTGAGGCTCAGGTCAGGAGGCTCCAGGCGAAGCGCGCACAGACGGCGAGGAGGAAGAGTCCGAAGGCCACTTCCAGCCGCCGCTTCGACAGCGAGTGGGCGAGACGGGCACCAATGGGCGCCGTGTAGATGCTCGTCGGCACGAAGAGCGCGAAGCCGATGAGGGAGACGTAGCCGAGCGCCATGGGAAACTGCAGGGCCGCGACATCCGGATATTCGGCGGCGCGCGGCCAGCCGGCGTAGACATAGCCGATGGCGCCGGGGATGGAGATGAGGACGCCGAGGCCCGAGGACGTCGCCACCGCCTGGTGGATCGGCCTGCCGTAGAAGGTCATGAACAGGCTCGACAGCTGTCCGCCGCCGATGCCCATCAGGGACGACAGCACGCCGATGAGGATGCCGTAGATGCGCATGACCAGCTTGCCGGGCACCTCCGTGCCGAGGCGCCAGCTGTCCTTGCCGAAGAGGAGCCGCACGGCCGAGATGCCGGCGACGAGGACGAAGACGGCCTTGAACAGGTCTGCCGGCGCGTAGCGGGCGATGAGGCTGCCGAGCGCCACGCCGACGACGACCGGCACGGCCCAGATGCGCACGATGGACATGTCGACCTTCCCCCGTGCGCGATGGGCGTTGAAAGAGCGGATCGAGGTCGGGATGATCACGGCGAGCGAGGTGCCGACGGCCAGCGGCATGCGCACCTCCTCCGGCACGCCCACCACACGGAAGAGCTCGTAGAGCACCGGCACCACCACGGCACCGCCGCCGACGCCGAAGACACCGGCCAGGATACCCGTGAGCGCGCCGGCCGCCAGCAGCGCACCGGCGAGCATGACCAGATCGGATGTTGGAATGGCAGCGAACATGAGGGCCCCCGCAGCAGGAGCCCACTCGTGCGCGATAAGAGCGGCGAAGGCAAGCGCCGCTGCCGCATGGCCGGCCGGCGCCTGGCTCAGTCTGTTATGCCCTCGCGTCCCTCAAGCGTCACCAGCGTGGCCGTCATCACCGCGACGGTCTTGCGTCGCTCGCCATCGACAGCCTCCACGTCGGCCTGGGCCACGGTCAGCAGGCGCCCCGCGCGCACGACGCGCCCGTGCGCCTCGAGCCGCTGGCCGGCCGCGGGCGCGAGGAGATTGATCTTGAACTCGGCGGTGAGGACGCCTGCGCCCGGCGGCATCAGCGACAGGGCGGCATAGCCGCAGGCCGAATCAGCAATCGTCGAGATGACGCCGGCATGGACGAAACCGTGCTGCTGGCTGATGTGCGGCGCGACCGCGAGCTCGACCGTGGTCTTGCCCGGCGCCACGCGGGTGAGGCGCGCGCCGATGGTCTCCATCACGCTCTGCCTGGCGAAGCTGCGGCGCACGCGCGCCTCGAAATCCGGATCCTGCGGCTGGTGCATGCCCCGTTCCTTCCCCTCTCATTGTCGGGACCAGGCAAGGAAGGCCGCAAGCCAAAGGCCTGCAAAGCGCCCTTGGCTGTTGCGCACGCGCTTCAGGCGGCTTCCGCCTCGCGCCGCGCCATCTCCCGCCGCACGTGGGCAACCGCATCGACGATGACCTCCGGCCCCGCGCCGGGCTTGCAGGCTTCCGTCGCAAGGTGGCGGCGGAACAGGCGCGCGCCGGGCCGGCCCGGAAAGAGGCCAAGGATGTGCCGCGTGAGCTGGTTGAGGCGCACGCCCTCCGAAAGTCTGCGCTCCACATAGGGCAGATAGGCCTCGACGACCGCAAAGGCGTCCCCAAGCGGTTCCGGCGTGCCGAAGAACAGCGGATCGACGCCGAGCAGGATCTCCGGGTTCTGGTAGGCCGCGCGGCCGAGCATGACGCCGTCGAGCGCCGGCCCTTCCGCCGGATGCATCGCGGCCTGGGCCGCCTCCAGCGTCGCGAGACCGCCGTTGAGGACAATCGGCACATGCGGCAGGCGTGCCTTGAGGCGGTGGACGCGGTCGTAGTCGAGCGGCGGGATCTCCCGATTGTCCTTGGGAGAGAGGCCCTGCAGCCAGGCCTTGCGCGCATGGACGACGAGCCTGTCTGCCCCGGCCGCGACGACGGCGTCAGCCAGCCTGTCGAGCGCCTCCTCCGGATCCTGATCGTCAACACCGATGCGGCACTTGACGGTGACGGGAACATCGACCGCGTCCTTCATCGCCGCGACGCAGGCCCCCACCAGCTCCGGCTCGCGCATGAGGCAGGCACCGAAGCGCCCGTTCTGCACCCTGTCCGACGGGCAGCCGACGTTGAGGTTGATCTCGCGGTAGCCGAAGGCGGCGCAGATGCGCGCCGCCTCCGCCAGCTCGGCTGGCTCGCTGCCGCCGAGCTGCACGGCGAGCGGCTGCTCCACCGCGTCGAAGCCGAGCAGACGCTCCCGGTCCCCATGGATGACAGCGCCTGTTGTCACCATCTCCGTGTAGAGCAGCGCATGGCGCGTCATCAGCCGGTGGAACACGCGGCAGTCCCGGTCCGTCCAGTCCATCATGGGCGCGACGGAAAAGCTGTGGGAGATCAGTTCCTTCACCTTCTTCAGCGTCCAGCGTTGTCCTATTTTCCGTGTCGTCAGGCGTGCCACCCTGTGGCGGCCGGCAGGCACTTTTCATAACACGGCCGGCGCCATCCCCGCCCGCATGCGGGAACGGCCCGCCGCCTGTCTAGCCCGGATCGCCTCCGAACGCGAGGACCGGTGCACACCACCTTCCGACAAGCCCCGTTTCGTAAAATTGTTGTGATCGCAATTCCGCCACGATTGTTTCCGCAACTTGAAGTACGAGTAAAAAAGCCGGAGGACGTACATGACCGTTGATGAACCGAGGCACAAGGCTCCGGAAGTGAAGGAAGCCATGCTGAAGCTTGTGGTTCATCAGGTTGTCGAAGCGTATTCTCATGCTTTCATCCAGGCTATTTCGAGCGAAATCGAATCGGACCGCCAGGCTGCATTCGAGACGTTCGCCTCCGCGGCGCAGGAGCGCGCCTTGATCGTCCTCGGAGAACTGGATGCAGCGATCAAGGCGAGGATTGCGGAAACGAGTCGCGAGATCATCGACCAGTCGCTGGCGACGATCGCCGAGGGCGCCGGCGTGCGCCTCGCCAAGGGGCGGCGCCGCTCGCCCGTCACCCACTAGGCCCGGCGGCGCCCCCTCGCATGGGGAGCGAGCGATCTCTGACCCTCCACCCACCACCTCGCGCAATGGTGCCTGCTCGGGCAACGGTGGTCGGTTGCCTGTCGCATTCTCTGCGCACATACTCGCATCTCGGCCCATGGCCATCGGGAGGGAGATGACCATGCGATCGGAGCGGGGCGATCTCTTCTTCGGCGGACAGCGCGTCAGCGATGTCGATTTCTCGATCGATGGCACGGTAGCCAGGGACCGGACGCGACAATATCGCGGAAGGCTCGGGGCTCCGCGGGACGTCATCCTGCGCGCCTGGCGGTCGGGCGGGGCGCGCCTGCAGACCACGGACGGCGCCTTGATCGACATCATCATCACCGATGCACAGAGCGGCGCCTTCATCGGCCGGCAGACGGGCCGTGCCGGGGAGACGCCGGCGGATTGAGCCGTCTGACGCGCCGGGCGGCCGGGCTGCGGGCGGCACCTTCCCCGGGGCGCGAGCGGAGAAAGGGCGATGACGAGCGCGCCTTTACCCGGCCCTTGCGGCCGTGAGCCTCGGCTTGCTGATGCCGGCCCGCACCGCGTCGTCACCGGTTGAGCCGGCGGCGGCGCCCGGCCCCTGCCGCCCCGAGGCCGCGAGCGCGCTCGCCGGCCAGCCGAAACCTGCCGATGACGAGGCACGGCGGCGCACCGGCGCCACCGTCGTGCGCCAGATCAGGCCGGGCCAGCCGGTGACGATGGACTACTCGCCCGCCCGCGTGACAATCGAGACCGACCCCCGCTCAGGCCGCGTGCTGCGCGCGGCCTGCGGATAGGGTACCTGCCATTTGCCCCGCGCGCTCCGCAGCGTCGGCAGAAAGCCGTATCCTGCCCTCCTGAAAGGCTGCTATACTAATAAAAAGTAAAAAATGGCAGGCCGCCGTCGGGCCAAGCCTGAGCAGTCATACGCGAGGGGGCATGCCGATGGACCGGGGGCGTACGGGGGCACACGCGGCGGTGCAGGAGCGGCTGCTCAGCGCCATGCGTCATATTGCCGAGGCCCAGCGCCTCGTGGGCGAATTCCTCAGCCACTGCGCCGGCTTACGAGTGCATTCGCCCGCCGACATGGCTCATGGCCCCTGTCTGCCTGGCCATGGCACTCCTGCCCTGTCGGACGAAGCCCACATCGACGGCAGTCACTGAGCGCGGCGCCGCGAGGCACAGGTCGCGGCCCGGTCATTCACCACGAGCGAGCTGCGGAGCCGTGAACCTGCGGTTGGCCAGAACCGGCAGGACGCTGCGCGCATGGGCGATGCGGGCCGGGTCGATGTCGGCGAACAGCAGCGTCGGCGCCTCGCCGGCGCGGGCGATGGCGACGCCCAGCGGGTCCACCACCATGCTCGCGCCGATGTTGCGCTCCCCGCATTCGCCCGTCGCCACCACGTAGCAGGTGTTCTCGAGCGCCCGGGCGGTGACGAGCACCTCCCAGTGCGCCTCCTTGCCGGGGCCGCGCAGCCACGCCGACGGCGCGGCGATGACATCGGCCCCGTCGAGGGCGAGGCGCCGCGCCATCTCCGGAAAGCGCAGGTCGTAACACGTCATGGTGCCGACCTTGAGCCCCGCCACCTCGATGAGCGGCGGAATCTCGTCGCCGGGGGCGACATGGGTCGATTCCTTGACGCTGAAGGCGTCGTAGAGATGCAGCTTGCGATAGGCGCCGATGACGGCGCCGTTGCGCACGGTCACCAGCGTGTTGAAGACGCGCCCATTGCCGGCCGGCACGTGGATGCAGCCCATCACCGCAAGGTCGCTGCCGCGGCTGGCGCTGAGCACCTCCTGCATGAAGGGCCCGTCGAGCGGCTGCGCCGCCTTCAGCACGATGTCGGGATCGGCGATGTCGCGCGCCAGGATGCCCTCGGGCAGGACGAGCAGCCTGGCGCCCGCATCCGCCGCCTCGTGCATCAGCCGCACGACCGTCGCGGCGTTCTCCCGCCATTCCCGCCCGACGGCGAATTGCCCGAGCGCCACCTTGATGACCGGACGCATGGACGACGGAGAACTCATGCCGCTTCCTCGGGATCTTGCGTTTCGTCGCGGGGGCCGGGCTTCTCGCGCCCGGCCATGTGCCGCGCCGAAATGAGCGACCATCCGAGCGCCGGCGTCAAGCCGCGAGGCGCTCTCCGATGCGGGAAAGCTCGCCGCGCGCGGCAGCCACGGCCTCGGCGCTCGCCTCCGGCCCGAAGCCCTGCCGCTCGGCCCGCACGAAGACCACGTCCGTGATGCCGATGAAGCCGAGCAGCGTGCGCAAGTGCGGCTCCTGCGAATCCATGGCCTGCGCCGGCCCCTCGCTGTAAAGCCCGCCGCGGCTCTCGATGACGATGGCGCGCTTGCCCTTGAGAAGCCCTTCCGGCCCCTTCTCGCTGTAGCGGAAGGTGATGCCGGCGCGCAGCACGTAGTCGAACCAGGCCTTGAGCGTGGAGGGGATGCCGAAGTTGTACATCGGCGCGCCGATGACAATGACGTCCGCCTCGCGCAGTTCGCCGATCAGCTGATCAGACAGGGCGATGGCCGCACGCTCGGCCTCGGTCTTCACCTCGCTCGTGCGCAGGGCGCCGACCGTCTCGGCCGTCAGGTGCGGGATGGGGTCGGAACCGACATCGCGCGTGATGACGCGGTCGACGCCGCCGTTCGCCTTCAGCGCCTCGACTGCTTCGGCAACGAGGCGGCCGGAAACGGACTGCGCGCCCGAGGCGCTGCTGGTGATGGCGAGAACCGTGGTCATGGACAGCTTCTCCGAAACGGATGACAAAGGCGTGCCGGATAACTGGCGGTTCTCTTGCCGCACCGGTATCCTCTCATTTAGCACCAAGGCGTTGCTGAAAGAGGAACAGGCGATGCCGGACATCGAAGACATCAGGTGTTTCATCGAGGTGGTGGACAGCGGCGGCTTCGGCCGCGCGGCCAAGCGGCTCGGTATCGCCAAGTCCATCGTCAGCCGCCGCATCGCCCGGCTGGAGGCGGAGCTCGACGCGCGCCTGCTCACCCGCACCACGCGCGGCATCAGCGCGACGGAGGCTGGGCTCGAGTTCAAGATGCGCAGCGAGCGCATCCTCGCCGATCTCGCGGAGGCACGGGACGCCGTCGCGCAGCACGGCAACGGCATCGTGGGCACCCTGCGCCTGTCGGTCCCCCTCTCCTTCGGCGTCAGGTACGTGGCGCCGGTGCTCGCCGAGATGGCAGCCGCCCACCCGCGGCTCGGCATCGACGTGGCCTACAGCGACCGCATCGTCGATCTCATCGGGGAGCGGTTCGATGCGGCCATCCGCATCGGCTACCTGCGCGATTCGAGCCTCATCGCCCGCAAGATCGCGCCGGTCTACACTGTCGTGCTGGCGAGCACCGACTACATCGCCCGCCACGGCCGGCCCCGAACGCCGGACGACCTGATGCGCCACGAATGCATCGTCTATACGGCCGCAAGCGACCCTGACCTGCGCTTCCGCTGCGGCACGCGCTGGACGAGCGTGCGTCCGCGCGGGCGCCTCCTCGCCGACAACGGCGAGGCCATCCTGCAATGGGCACGGGCGGGCCTCGGCATCGCGGTGGTGCCCACCTTCCTCGCCGCCGAGGACATCGACAGGGGCACGCTGGTGCCGCTGCTGACCAACTACGAGATGCCGGAGGCCGGGATCTACGTGGTGCGGCCTCCGGGCTCCTATCTCCCGGCCAAGGTCCGGCTGCTCATCGACACGCTCGCCGCCCGCTTCGGCGGCGAGCCCTACTGGGATGCCTGCCTCCTGAACCGACTGCGGCGCAGGCAGGCGTCGGAACCGGCCGCGGCCGACTGCATCGCGTCCGGCTGAGCGCGGCTCAGGCCGCCTCGCGCTCCGAGACGCCGACGGCGGCCGCCAGACGCTCGACAAGGGCGTCAACGGCGCGCTCGGCATTCGCGATCGACGCCGCGAGGCGCTCGCCGGCGAACTCATCGTATTCGACAGCCACGGTCGCCACGTCCGTGATGCCGATGTAGCCGAAGGCGGTACGGATGGCCGGCTCCACATGGTTCATGTGGGCGATGCGCCCGCCCTCGTCGTAGCCGAAGTCGCCGCGCGAGGAGAGAATGACGAGCCGCTTGCCCATATCCGCGAGCAGCGGCCAATAGGGCTCGCCCGCTCGCGTGCGGTCGAAGCCGAAGGTGCGCCCCACGCGCACGATGTTGTCGATGTAGGCCTTGAACTGGGCCGGCACCCCGAAGTTGTACATCGGGACGCCCGCCACGATGACGTCAGCGCCGATCAACTCGTCCACCAACATGTCGCTTTCCCTGAGCACCGCCTGCATCCAGGGTGTTCGGCGTTCCTCGGGCGTGAACGCCGCGTGGATCCAGGCGGCGGAGACGGGCGCCGGGGGCGTCAGGCCTACATCCCGGTGGAGCACCGTGTCCCCCGGCCTCAGCTCGCGCCAGCGGGCAAGGAAGCGCTGGCCGAGCCTGCGGGTGTGAGACCCGAAGGTGGTAAGGTCAGCCCCCGCGGGGCGGGCGCTGGAATCGATATGCAGAAGCGTCGGCATGGATGATATGTCCTCATCTTCATTGAGGGTTGATGCCGACGATGGTCCCGTCTGATGTAAACGATGGCAAACGCGAAATTCTCAGCTTATAGATGAAAATGGTTCATCTATTTTCAGACTCATCATGATCGACAGCCGCCCCGGTCGCCGCCTGCCGCCCCTGCCCGCCCTGCGGGCTTTCGAGGCCGCAGCCCGCCACCTCAGCTTCAAGGCCGCCGCCGAGGAGCTGGCGGTGACGCCGACAGCGATCAGTCACCAGGTGCGGCAGCTCGAGGACGGGCTCGGCGTCCGGCTGTTCCTGCGCCGGCCCCGGCGCGTGGCACTGACGCCGGAGGGGCGCATGCTCTATCCCGTGCTGCGTGACGGTTTCGACGCCTTCGAGGAGGCCATCGGCCGCCTGCGTGGCCAGCGGCTCAAGCCGGTCGTCACGCTTTCGGCCACGGTCGCCTTCACGGCGCGCTGGCTGGTGCCGCGCGTCGCGGCCTTCCATGCGGCCAATCCGGGGCTGGACCTCAAGCTGCACGCCTCCGACGATCCCGTCGATCTTCTCGCCGGCATGGCCGACGCCGCCGTGCGCTACGGCCGGGCCGTGCCCGCCGGCCTCGTCGGAGACCTGCTTTTCGAGGACGCGTTCGCGCCGGTGTGCAGCCCCGCCCTCGGCCTGCGGCGCCCCGAGGATCTCGCCGACCATACGCTGATCCACTTCGAGTGGCGGCGTCCGCACAGGGACAATCCCGTCTGGGAGCGTTGGCTCGCCGAGGCGGGTCTCGCCGGCCTCGTGCCGCGGGCCGAGCTGACCCTGAGTGACGAGAACCAGGCGGTGCAGGCGCTCGTGGCGGGCCAGGGCGTCGCCCTCGCCGGGTTGGTGCTGGTGGCGGACGAGATCGCCGCCGGCCGTCTCGTCGTGCCCTTCGGGCCGCGGCTGCGCGGCTACGACTATCGCCTCGTGTACCCGGCCGATCCGCCGCATCCGGAACGCATTGCGGCCCTGCGCCGCTGGATCCGCATCGAGGCGGCACGCACCCTGCCGCTGGCGGGAGCGGCATGAAGAAAGCGGCCCCTCGCGGGGCCGCACGCAGGTGGCCCGCTCTGGTCAGAAGGGGCTGTCGGGGAAGTAGAAGTCCTTGGCGTTGTCCTTCGTGATCAGCTCCGAGCCGATGACGAAGCGCCCGGAGACCGGCGCGTTGGAGACGAAACGCAGCGCCGTGATCTCGATGGCCGTGGCGATCATCGACGGCGGGTAGGTGACATTGGCCGGCACGCGCGTGTCGCCGTCCATGACGCGCTTGATCATCTCCTTCATGCCGGCGCCGCCGAGCACCCACATCTCGTCCTGCCGGCCTGCCTGGTTGATGGCCTCGAGCACGCCGACGGCCATGTCGTCGTCGGAGGCCCAGACGGCGTCGATCTTGGGATGTTTGGAGAGGAAGTCCTGCATCACGGTGAAGGCATTGTCACGGTTCCAGTTGCCGTGCTCCATGCCGATGATCTCGATGCCGCTGCCCTCAATGGCCTTCTGGAAGGCTTCGACCCGCTCGTTGTCGATGGTGGTCGGGATGCCGCGCAGCACCACGATCTTGCCACCGTTCGGCAGCCGCTCGCGGAAGAACTCACCTGCGACGCGGCCAAAGCCGGGGTTGTCGCCGGCCACATAGAGGTCCTCGATCCCCTCCTCCGCCAGGCCGCGATCAACGACCGTGACCCACTTGCCCGCCTCGGCTACACGCTTGACCGGGCCGGTGAGCGGCGCCGACTCGAAGGGCAGAACGACGAGCGCATCGATGTTGCGGGTCGCCATCATGTCCTCGATGTCGCTGACCTGTTTGGCCGGGTCGCCTGCCGTCGCGAGAACGAACTTGAGCTGCGGATAGGTCTTCTCGAGGCGCTTCACCGCCTCTTGCGCATGATAGTTCATGCCGCCCGCCCAGCCGTGCGTGGCGGCGGGGATGGACACGCCGATGACCTTGCTGTCCTGCGCCTGCGCGGCCGGCGCGGCGAGGACCGCCGCTACCGCCAGCGCCCTGAAAGCCTTGACCACTCCCATCGTTCTTCTCCCTCTCTGTTGTACAGCCCTGTCGCCGGGCGTTGGCGCCGTCCGCTCAGAGCGCCTTCTTCTGGCGCTGCAGCACGACGGCAAGAACGATGATCACGCCCTGGATGGCTCCATTGAGGTAGGGGCTCACCAGGTCCGTGAGGTTGAGGATGTTCTGGATCAGGTTGAGGATGAGCACGCCGACGACCGTGCCCCAGACGCGGCCGAAGCCGCCCTTCAGCACCGTTCCGCCGATGATGACGGCCGCAATGGCCTCGAGCTCCCACAGCACGCCCGTCGCCGACGAGGCCGAGCCGAGGCGCGGCACGTACATGATGGTGGCGAGGCCCACCAGCATGCCGAGGATGACATAGGTGGCGAGCCGCACGCGCTCCACGTGCACCGCCGAATAGCGCGCCACCTGTTCGTTGGAGCCGATGGCGGCGCAATGCCGGCCGAAGGCCGTGTGTCGCATCACGATCTCGCCGGCCACGGCCACGACGAGGAAGACGATGATCGGCCAGGAGATGCCGAGGATGCCGCCATAATAGACAGGCCGGTAGACATCCCTCACCTGGAAGTTCAGCGACAGCGTGCCGCCATCGGCGAGCCAGGTGATGAGCGAGCGGAAGATGCCCATGCTGCCGAGCGTGACGATGAAGGCCTCGATGCGCGCCCTGGTGATGAGGAGGCCGTTGCCGAGGCCGGCGAGAAAGCCGAAGGCGAGCGCCGCCGCCATGCCGACAAGGATGACGGGCCAGCCGGCGCCGAGCGTCGGCACCAGCGCGTTCATGACGAGGATCATCAGCCCCGCGATGAAGGCCGCCATGGAGCCGACGGAAAGGTCGAGCCCGCCGGAGGTGATGACGAAGGTCATGCCCACTGCGATGATGCCGATGAAGGCCGAGCGGGCGAGCACGTTGGTGACGTTGCCGTAGCTGAGGAAATTTGGGTTCAGCAGCACGCCGACGATGACGAGGGCAGCGAGCGCGACGAGCGGTCCGATGACGTGCAGGTTGACCGCCGGCCGGTGCGCCTTGCGCGGCCCCTGACGCGTGGTCGTGGCGTCAGCCATTGCCCTCGACCCTCCTTGCTTCGAGCCCCATGGCGAGGCGCACGATGGTGTCCTCGTTGATGTCCGCCCCGCTTACGACGCCGGCAAGGCGCCCCGCGCGCATGACGCAGACGCGGGTGGCGAGCCCGATGATCTCGGCCATCTCCGACGAGACGAGGATGATGCTCTTGCCTGCGGCGGCCAGGCGCTGCACGAAGCCGTAGATCTGCTGCTTGGTGCCGATGTCGATGCCGCGCGTCGGCTCGTCGATGATGACGATGTCGGGCTCCGCCAGCATGGTCTTGGCAAGCAGGAGCTTCTGCTGGTTGCCGCCGGAGAGGTTGCCGACCGGGATGTCGCGCGTCGGGGCGCGGATGTCGAACTCGGCAATGGCCTTGTCGAGCGCCCTCTCCTCTGCCTTGCGGTCGATGAGGAAGCGCCCGAAGCGGGCGAGCGCGAGCAGGGTCAGGTTGGGCCGCATGGGCTGGCCGAGCAAGAGGCCGCGCTCCTTGCGGTCCTCCGTGAGGTAGGCGATGCCTGCGCGGCGCGCCTCCTCGAGGGAGCGGATGCGCACCGGGCGGCCTGAGAGCGTGACCCTGCCGCGCGCCGGGCGCAGGCCGACGAGCCCCTCCATCAGCTCGGTCCGCCCGGAGCCGACGAGACCGGCGAAGCCCAGCACCTCGCCGCGCGCGAGGGTGAAGGACACGTCCTCGGCGAAGCCCTCGACGCTGAAATTCTCGACCGTCAGCACCGGCGGGCCGGGCACCGGCTCGACCTTGGGCGGAAAGAGGTGGGACAGCTCGCGCCCCACCATGGCCTCGGCCATGGCGTCCTCGCTCAGGGCGCCGCGCGGCGCCGTCACGACGTGCCGGCCGTCACGCAGCACCGTCACACGGTCTGCGAGCCGCGCCACCTCGTCAAGCTTGTGCGAGGTATAGAGGATCGCCGTGCCCGCCGCCCTGAGGCGCTCGATCTGGCGGAAGAGCACTTCCGCCTCCTTGCGCGTCAGGACCGCCGTGGGCTCGTCCATGATGATGACGCGCGCCCTGCGCGACAGCGCCTTGGCGATCTCCACCATCTGCTTCTCGGGCACCGAGATGTCGGCGACGATGGCCGCGGGATCGACCGGCGTCTCGAGCTCGGCGAGCAGCGCCAGCGCCCTCTCGCGCATGGCGCGATGGTCGAGGAAGGGGCCGCGCTTCAGCTCGCGGCCGAGGAAAATGTTCTGCTCGACGGAGAGCTGGCGGGCGAGGTTGAACTCCTGGTGGATGAGCACGATGCCGCGCTCCTCAGCCTCCTCGCTCGAGGCGAAGGTGACGGGCGCGCCGTCGAGCAGCACTTCGCCCCTCGTTGGGGCGAGGTAGCCGGCCATGATCTTCATCAGGGTCGACTTGCCGGCGCCGTTCTCGCCGATGAGGGCGTGCACCTCCCCGGCCTTCAGGTCAAAGTCGATGTCGAACAGCACCTCGACGGGGCCGAAGGCACGGCCGACGCCGGCGAGCGCCAGCACCGGAGCGGCGACCGGGTTGGAAGCAGCCGAGGCGGCGGGCGCAGCCACGGCCACCGCCTCAGAGCGTGACCCAGGCGGCGTTGCGTTTCGACGAGCGCACGCAGGCCTCGACGAAGGCAACGCCAGCGACGCCGTCCGCGATCGTCGGGAAGACGACATCCGGCGGCACCGGCCGACCCTCGCGGCGGGCGAGGATGGCGCGGGCGGCCTCGGCATAGATATTGGCGAAACCTTCGAGGTAGCCTTCCGGATGTCCGGCGGGCGTGCGCGTGACGCGCCGTGCCGCCGCTCCGGCACCGGCGCCGCCGCGTGTCAGCAGCTGCTTGGGCTTGCCGAAAGGCGTAAACCACAGGCGGTCCGGCTCCTCCTGGCTCCATTCCAGGCCACCGCGCGTGCCGTAGACGCGCAGCCTGAGGCCGTTCTCGTTGCCGGGCGCGACCTGACTCGCCCACAGCATGCCCTTGGCGCCGCCGGAGAAGCGCAGCAGCACATGGGCGTTGTCGTCGAGCCGCCGGCCTTCCACGAAGCTGTCGAGGTCGGCGCTCAGGCTCTCCAGCGTGAGGCCGGTGACGAAGGTGGCGAGGTTGAAGGCGTGGGTGCCGATGTCGCCGATGGCTCCGCCTGCGCCCGAGCGGGCCGGATCGGTGCGCCACTCGGCCTGCTTGGCGCCGGTGCGCTCGAGTGGTTCCGTCAGCCAGTCCTGCGCGTATTCCACCTGCACCAGGCGCAGCTCGCCCAGCTCTCCGGCGGCGACCATCTCGCGGGCCTGCCGCACCATCGGGTAGCCGGTGTAGTTGTGGGTGAGGATGAACAAGGTGTCCGACTTCTCGGCGAGCGCCGCAAGGCGCTTCGCATCGGCCAGCGTCGAGGTCAGCGGCTTGTCGCAGATGACGTGGATGCCGCGCTTCAGGAATTCGCGCGCCGCCTCGTAGTGAACGTGGTTGGGCGTGACGATGGCGACTGCCTCGATGCCGTTCCGGAGCCGCTTCTCGCGCGCTGCCATCGTGCGGAAGTTGTCGTAGATGCGGTCCTCGGCGAGGCCGAGGAGGCGGCCGGATTCACGGGCCTTGTCCGGGGTGGAGGAGAGCGCGCCGGCCACGAGCTCGAATTCGCCGTCGAGCCTGGCGGCGATGCGATGCACGGCGCCGATGAAGGCGTCCTTGCCACCGCCGACCATGCCGAGACGGATACGCGCAGGTGCACTCTCGCGGGAAGCCTCGATCGCCATCGCTCACCCCTCCAGCCCGAGCATGCGGCGGTTGGCGGCCTCGTCCGTGCCAGCGCCGGCAAAATCGTCGAAAGCCTTCTCCGTCACGCGGATGATGTGGCGGCGGACGAACTCTGCCCCCTCGCGCGCCCCGTCCTCCGGATGCTTCAAGGCGCATTCCCACTCGACAACGGCCCAGCCGTCGAAGTCGTTGGCCGCCATCTTGGAGAAGATGGCCCCGAAATCGACCTGCCCGTCGCCCAGGGAGCGGAAGCGCCCGGCACGGTTCAGCCAGCTCTGGTAGCCGGAATAGACGCCCTGCCGGCCGGTCGGGTTGAACTCCGCATCCTTGACGTGGAACATCTTGATGCGGTCGCGGTAGATGTCGATGTTGTCGAGATAGTCGAGGCACTGCAGCACGTAATGCGACGGGTCGTAGAGCATGTTCGCGCGCGGATGGCCGCCCACCCGCTCCAGGAACATCTCGAAGGTGATGCCGTCGTGCAGATCCTCCCCCGGATGGATCTCGTAGCAGATATCGACCCCGTTATCCTCCGCATGGTCGAGGATAGGGCGCCATCGGCGGGCGAGCTCGTCGAAGGCGGTCTCGATCAGCCCCGCCGGGCGCTGCGGCCAGGGATAGACGAAAGGCCAGGCGAGAGCCCCCGAGAAGGAGGCGAGCGTGGTGAGACCGAGATTGCGCGAGGCGGTGATCGCCTTCTTCACCTGATCAACCGCCCATTCCTGCCGGGCCTTCGGATTGCCGCGCACGGCCGGGGCGGCGAAACCGTCGAAGGCCTCGTCATAGGCCGGATGGACGGCGACGAGCTGTCCCTGCAGATGGGTGGAGAGATCGGTGACGGCCACGCCGTTCTCCCGCGCCCTGCCGAGAAACTCGTCGCAGTAGTCGCGCGAGGTGGCAGCCTTGTCGAGGTCGAACAGGCGCGCATCCCAGCTCGGCACCTGCACGCCGATGTAGCCGCAGTCCGCGGCCCAGCGCGTGATGGAATCCCACGAGTTGAAGGGGGCTGTGTCGCCCGCGAATTGGGCGAGGAAGAGCGCGGGGCCCTTGATCGTCTTCATCGTTTCCTCCCGAAGGGCTTGGTGCCCTGCGGGCGGTCGGTGCCGCCCGTTTTGTTGTAATCGGTTGCAACCAGTCATACGCTAGACTGTAATCGTTTACAAGCGGGCGCTCCGGGCGGCCGAAAATCTGTTTGCCTTCCTCCAAAAAGGCGGACAAAAGGCAGCCAGGAGTTGAAGCAAGCCTATGAACAAGCCCCTGCCGCGCATCCGGGACGTCGCCCTGGCCGCCGGCGTCTCGACCGCCACGGTCAGCCGCGCGCTGTCACACCCCGAGCAGGTCTCACGCGAGACGCGCGAGCGTGTCCTTGCCGCCATCGACGCCACCGGCTACACCATCAACCACGCGGCCCGGAACCTCAGGCGCAGGCGCACAGGGGCCATCGTCGTCCTGGTGCCGAACCTCGCCAACCCGTTCTTCTCCAAGATCCTCTCGGCCATCGCCGCCGAGATCGCGCCTGCCGGCTACAACGTGCTCGTCGCCGACACGGCGCCGCAGGGGCAGGAGCGCGACGACGAGCGCATGCTCGGCTATCTCAGCAACAACCGGGCCGACGGGCTCATCCTGCTCGACGGCCACCTGCCCGGTGAGCTCCGGCAGGACATCGGCGTCTCGCGGTCGCTGCCGCCGCTCGTCTTCGCCTGCGAGTGGATTGACGGCCTCGCCACGCCCTCGGTGGTCATCGACAATGCGGAGGGGGCGCGCCTCGCCATCCGGCATCTTGTCGGGCTGGGGCACCGGCGCATCGCGCACATCATGGGGCCGCCGACCAACGTGCTCACCATCGAGCGCCGCCGTGGCACGCTGGAAGGGCTGGCTGAGGCCGGCATCTCCCCGCGCGAGGAATGGCTCCTCCCCGGCGACTTCACCATGGAGAGCGGCGCCGCCGCCGCGCACCGCTGGCTCGCCTGCGCCGAGCGGCCGACGGCCGTCTTCTGCGCGAGCGACGAGATGGCCTTCGGCTTCATCTCGGAGCTGCACCGCATGGGCCTGTCCGTACCGCGCGACGTCTCCGTCGTCGGCTTCGACGACATCGAGACGGCCTCCCGCTACGTGCCGGCGCTGACGACCGTGCGCCAGCCGCGCGACTGCATCGGCACCACCGCGGCACGCATGCTCCTCGCCCTCATGGCGAAAAGCGAGGAGGCAAAGGCGCCCGTGCTGTCAGGCGAGCGGCGGCTGCTGCCGATCGAGCTCGTGGTCAGGGAGAGCACCCGCCCCCCGGAATGATCCGGCACCATGCCGGAGGCTCACCCCGCCCGGCCACCGGCCAGCGGATGTGCAATGCTCCAGGAATGGCCGAAGGGGTCGCGGATACGGGCATAGCGAGCGCCCCAGAAGGTATCCTGCGGTGGCATGGTGACGGTCGCACCGGCCGCCTCAGCCTTAGCCACCGCCTCGTCGCAGCTGGGCACATCGAGATGAAGCGTCACGCCCGTGCCGCCGATGACGGGTGGCGGAGCGACCTTTGCGTCGCCGCTCGCCTCGCTGCAGAACTCCGGAAAATGGTCGCAGAGATAGACACTGGCACCGTTCACGCGAAGTTCCGCATGCATGAGGCGCCGCCCGTCGTGGGCCGGCACGCGCATCACCTCTTCAGCCCCGAACGCCCGGCGGTAGAAGTCGATCGCTGCGGCGGCCCCATCGACCACGAGATGGGGAACGAGACTCTGCCTCCCGTCCATCCTGCCTCTCCCCTGTTCCGGCCGTTATGTCGCGCCGCAGCCGTCTTGCGGGGCGTCGACCCGGCGGCTAAGAGCCGCCAGCATCGCATTGGGCAGGCATGCGGCATTCTCGCCCATTGCTTTTTACGTTGATATCAACATTAATAGGCCATGTCAAAGATGGACGCGCCGGCCGAAACGATCCTGCCCTACGAGGTCACGCTGCACGTGCGCGACAACTGCCTGTGCCTGCACGTGCAGCGTGCAGCGCGCGCGCTCGCTCGTCGCTTCGACGAGGCACTCCGCCCCGTGGGGCTGACGAGCGGGCAGTTCTCGCTGCTGATGTCGCTCAACCGGCCCGATCCGCCGAAGATCGGCGAGGTGTCCGCCCTGCTCGCCATGGACCGCACGACGCTGACGGCCAACCTCAAGCCGCTGGAACGGCGCGGCTTCCTCGTCGTCAGCGTCGATCCGAGGGACAAGCGCAGCCGCCGCCTGATCCTCACCGACGAGGGCCGGCGGGCGCTGGCCGCCGCCTATCCCTACTGGCAGGAGTGCCAGGCGAAGCTCGTGAGCCGCTTCCCCGGTGAGGACGCGGCGCGCCTGCTGGCCGACCTGCAGGCGCTGTCATGACCCGTGCGGCGGGTTACGCGCGCCTTGCCCGGTAGGGCGCGAACCAGCCGAGCCCTTCGACGGTGCCGCCCCGCGGGCGATACTCGCAGCCGACGAAACCGGCATAGCCGAGGCGGTCCAGCTCGGCGAAGAGGAAGGGGTAGTTCAGCTCCTCTCCGTCCGGCTCGTTGCGCGAGGGCACGCTCGCGATCTGGATGTGTCCCGTCACCGGCAGGAGCGCGCGCAACGCCATGGTGACATCGCCATGCATGATCTGGCGGTGGTAGATGTCGAACTGCAGCTTCACATTGGGCCGCCCCAGTGCCTCGATGAGGGCGACGGCGCGGCCGAAGTCGTTGAGGAAGTAGCCCGGCATGTCGCGGCCGTTGATGGGCTCGAGCATGAGGTCGATGCCCTTCTCGCCGAGCCTGTCGGCGGCAAACGCGACGGCATCGCGATAACGGGCCGCGGCGACGGGATCGGCCGGGTCGGCCAGGCCACTCATGAGGTGCAGGCGCTTCACGCCCGTGGCCTCGGCATAGCGCAGCGCCGTGGCGATCGACTCACGGAACTCCTCCTGCCGGTCCGCGAGCGCCGCAATGCCGCGCTCGCCCTTGCCCCAGTCGCCGGGCGGGCAGTTGAACAGGGCCTGCGTCAGGCCGTTGTCGGAGAGGGCGCGCGCCACGTCTTCCGGCGCGTGCTCGTAGGGAAAGAGATACTCGACGGCGTCGAAGCCCGCATCCGCCGCCGCCTTGAAGCGGTCGAGGAACGACCATTCGTTGAACATCATCGAGAGGTTGGCGGCAAAGCGCGGCATCGGGGCCTCGTGCGTTCGCGGTTCGGGAGGATCAGGATTTCGCTGCCGGCAGCGTCACGCCGGCGGTCTGCGCATAGAAACGGGCAACGGAGGAATCGTCGTCGCGGCCCATGCCGGCCGCCGAGGTCATGGTGAAGAGCTGCAGCGCCGTGGCCGCGATGGGCACCGGGAAGTTGTTTGCCCGGCTCATGTCCATGATGATCCCGAGATCCTTCGTGAAGATGTTGACGGCCGACAGCGGCGTGTAGTCGCCCTCGAGAATGTGGGGCACCCGGTTCTCGAACATCCAGGAGTTGCCCGCCGCACCCTTGATCACCTCATAGACCTTGCGGATGTCGAGGCCGAGCTTCGCCGCGAAGGTGATGGCCTCGCAGGCAGCCGCGATGTGCACGCCGGCCAGGAGCTGGTTGACCATCTTGAAGGCGGCCGCCGTGCCCGGCTCGTCGCCGAGCTCGTGCACGGTCGCGGCCATGGCGGCGAGCACCGGGCGGGCCTTGTCGACGGCGGCGGGCGCGCCAGAGGCGAGCACCGTCAGGGCGCCTTCCGCGGCCTTCTTCGCTCCGCCGCTGATCGGCGCATCGAGATAGTGGCGCCCCGTCGCGGTGAGGCGGGCGGCAAGCGCGCACGCCGCCTCCGGCGCCATGGTGGCGCAGGAGATGAAGACCGCCCCCTCCGGCAGGGCGGCCGCTACCCCACCCGCCCCGAAGAGCACGTCCTCGGTCTGTGCCGCATTGACGACGACGCAGACGACCGCGTCCGCCCCCTCGGCCGCGGCGGCCGGCGTCGCGGCGGCACGGCCGCCGGCGGCGACGAATTTCTCGACTGCTTCCGCAGACAGGTCGAAGCCCGCAACATCGAAGCCGGCGCGAACGAGCGACGTGGCCATGCCGAAGCCCATGGCGCCGAGACCGACCACGCCGACGCGCCCCTTCTTTGTTTCCTCCTGCGACATGAGCTTTCTCCGTGCCGCTTGTGCAAGCGCTGTCAATCAAACAATATAATGGATGACAGCGCTTGCATAGATGCTATCTACGCGGCCATCAGCCGCCGGGGCCCGCCCATGACCATCCGTGACGAGACCGTGCCGACGCCCGCGAGCCCGCTGCGCCTCGCCGAGGTTGCGGCGCGCGCCGGCGTCAGCGAGAGCACCGTCTCGCGCGTGCTGCGCAACATCGGCCCCATCGCGGAGACAACGCGCGCCGCCGTGCTGAAGGCGGCCGAGGAGCTGGGCTATGTGCCCAATCGCCTGGCCGGCGCGCTTGCCTCGACGGGCAGCGCCCTCGTCGGCGTTGTCGTGCCGTCGCTCGACAACATCGTCTTCGCCGAGGTGCTGCGCGGCGTCACCGAAAAGCTGGAGGAGGCCGGGCTGCAGGCCGTCATCGGCGTCACGGGCTATGACCTCGAGCGCGAGGAGCGCATCGTCTCCGCCCTGCTCGCCTGGCGGCCGCGCGGCATCGTCATCGCCGGCATCGACCATACGCCGCGCGTGCGCGACCTGCTCGCCGCCAACGGCACGGCCGTTGTCGAGATGATGGACATCGACGGCAGCGAGCCGGCGCTCGGCCGGCGCGTCGGCCTCTCGCACGGGGCGGCGGGCGCGGCCATGGCGGCGCACCTCGTGGCACGCGGCCACCGCCGCTTCGGCTATGTCGGCCACGACATCTCTCGCGACATCCGTGCGCGCAAGCGCCTCGACGGCTTTGCCGCCGAGCTCGCCCGGCGGGGGGGTGATCTGGTCGCACGCCAGATGGTGCCCGGCCCCTCCTCCGTCTCCGCCGGCCGGGCCGGGCTCGCCGCACTGCTCGCCGCCCAGCCCGACCTCGACGCCGTCTACTTCTCCAACGACGACATGGCGGTCGGAGGCTATTTCCATTGCGAGGCGAATGGCATCCGCATGCCGGACGACCTCGCCATCGCCGGCTTCAACGGCCTCGACATCGGCCAGGAGCTGCCCCGGCGGCTGACCACCGTGCGTTCGCCGCGCTACCGCATCGGCCAGCTGGCGGCCGAGCAGATCCTGACACGGCAGGACGCGGCGGGCCCGGCGAGCCCAGCAACCATCGATGTCGGTTTCGAGCTCATCGCCGGAGAGACGGCCTAGCCGGCCCGGCATCACGACAAGAGAGGAAAATCCCATGCTTCTTGGCTGCATCGCCGACGACTTCACAGGCGCGAGCGACCTCGCCAACACGCTGGCCAAGGGCGGCATGCGCACGACCCAGTTCATCGGCGTGCCGTCCGGGCCGGCGGCGGCCGACTGCGAGGCGGGCGTCGTCGCCCTGAAGAGCCGCTCCATCCCGGCCGCAACGGCGGTGTCGCAGTCGCTGGCTGCGCTCAGATGGCTGCAGCAGCAGGGTTGCCGGCAGTTCCTCTTCAAATATTGCTCGACCTTCGATTCCACGCCGCAGGGCAACATCGGCCCGGTGGGCGAGGCGCTCGCCGAAGCGCTCGGCACCAAGGGGGTGGTCGCCTGCCCGGCCTTTCCGACCACCGGGCGCACGATCTACCAGGGCCACCTGTTCGTGAAGGACCGCCTCCTGTCCGAGTCGGGAATGGAGAAGCATCCGCTGACGCCCATGACGGATCCCGACCTGCGGCGCTTCCTCGCCCTGCAGACGAAGACGCCCGTCGGCCACGTACCGTGGACCACGGTGAATGCCGGCGCCGCGGCCGTTGCGGCGGCGCTGAACGAGGCGGCCGGCCGCGGCGAGACACTGGTCATCGTCGATGCGATCACCGACGCCGACCTCCTCACCATCGGCGCGGCGCTCGCCGGCGCACCGCTCGTGACCGGCGGCTCGGGCATCGCCCTCGGCCTGCCCGAGAACTTCCGCAAGGCCGGCCTCCTCTCCGGCCAGGGCTCCGCCTTCACGCCCGTCGACGGTCCAGCGGTGGTGCTGGCCGGCAGCTGCTCGGGCGCGACGCGCGAGCAGGTGCGGATCCACGCCGGCAAGCATCCCGGCCTCGCGCTTGAGATCGACAAGATCATGAGCGGCACGCTGACGCCGGAGCAGGCGGCCTTCTTCCTCATGGAGCGAATCCGCCTCACGCCCATCTGCTACTCCACCGCGACGCCCGAGGAGGTGAAGCAGATGCAGGACCGCTACGGCCGCGAGGCGGTGGCCGAGGCAATCGAGGGCTTCTTCGGCGAGCTCGCCTTCATTCTCAACAACCGGGGCGTGAACCGCATCGTCGTCGCCGGCGGGGAGACATCGGGCGCCGTCGTCAGCGCGCTCGAGATCGACCGGCTTGACATCGGCCCGGAGATCGACCCCGGCGTGCCGGCGCTGTCGGGCACGCGCAACGGGCCACTGGCGCTGGCGCTCAAGTCCGGCAACTTCGGCGCGCCCGACTTCTTCGACAAGGCGGCCGCCGTGTTGGCCGGCAAGGCGGCAGGAGGCGCGGCATGAACGAGACGAAGCTGCGCGAGGAGATCGTCCGCTTCGGCCGCTCGCTCTTCGAGCGTGGGCTCACGCCCGGCTCGTCGGGCAACATCTCGGTGCGGCTCGACGACGGCGGCTGGCTGGTCACGCCGACGAACGCCTCCCTCGGCTTTCTCGACCCGGCCCGTATCTCGCGCCTCGACGCGCAGGGGCGCCTTCTCGACGGCGATGCGCCTACCAAGGAGATCCCGCTGCACGCCGCGCTCTACGAGACGCGCGGCAGCGCGCGGGCCATCGTACATCTGCATTCGACGCACTCGGTGGCCGTGTCCATGCTGCCTGACATCGACGCGCGCAACGTGCTGCCGCCGCTCACGGCCTATTCGGTGATGCGCGTGGGTCGCACGGCGCTGGTGCCCTACTACCGCCCCGGCGACCCGGCCGTGGCCGATGCGATCCGCGGCCTCGCCGGCCGCTACAGCGCCGTGCTGCTCGCCAACCACGGGCCGGTGGTGGCCGGCGACACGCTGGAGGCGGCCGTCTACGCCACCGAGGAGCTGGAGGAGACGGCAAAGCTCCACCTGCTCACGCGCAATCTCAACCCGCGCATGCTCTCGCCGGCCCAGGTGCGCGATCTCATCGCGCATTTCAAGCTGGAGCCCTGGCCCGAGGACGACCACGACCACGGGCACGACCACTGAGGCGCGTCAGGTCCTGCGGGCCGCGCGCCCCTTCGCCTCGCGCCCGCGGCCAAAGTCAGCGAGCTTCATCTCGAGGCGCCGCGCCTCCTCCTGCAGGAGCGCGGCGACCTGCGCCTGGCGGGCCGGGCCGAGGCGGCTTTCGATGGCCGCGATGCTGAGCGCGCCGACCGGCTGGCCGGCACCGTCGCGCACTGCGACCCCCATCCCCCAGGAGCCCTGCATCAGCAGGCCGGGATTGAGCGCATAGCCGGCGGCCCGCGTCTCGGCCACGCTGGCGCGCAGCAGCTCGGGGGTGAACTGCGGATAGCGCTCGGCCAGCACGGCGCTGTTGGCGGAGATCACCGCCTCGACGTCCTCGTCCGGCAGCGCCGCCAGGATGGCGAGCGAGCCGGAGCCGACGCCAAGCGGGTGCCGGTCCCCCGGCATCAGCACATGCGTGCGAATGGGAAAGGCCCCCTCCTCCCTGTGCAGGCAGATGGCGTAGTTCTCGCGCCGGATGGAGACGAAGGCCGTGTCCTCCGTGCGGGCGGCGAGGCGCGCCACGCCTTCCAGCGACAGGCGGTGCAGGCCGAATCGCTCCTCCGCGAGGGTGCCGAGAACGTAGCTCTCGGGACCCAGGTGGTAGCGCCCGCCGGCAGCCTCCTGCTCGACGAGGCCTGCGCGCATGAGCGACAGCAGCAGACGGCGGACGGTGGGCTTGTTGAGCCCGCTCTCGGCCACCAGGTCCGCGAGCCGCGCGCCCTCCCGCCGACGGGCGCCGACCATCATGAGAAGCGCCAGCGCCCTGTCGACGCTCTGCGCACCGTCCGACCTGCTGCTGCCACGATCCACACTGCGGATCAAGCGACGCCTCCGACTATTCCTTGAAACTCATGAGAGTAGCCATTTCGACCGGCCACGCAACCGCGCGCCGCTCAATCTAGGCATTTACGGTTCACATATCGGACCAATGCCGCCGGAAACCTGCCCGAAAATCCACACTCCGGACGACGCCGTGCCGCGACGCAGCGGAGCCATATTGCTCTACCATCGTGGGCATCGGGCACGGGACTGGAGAGACGCACGATGGATGCCCGCTGGTTGATCATCGGCCTTGCGGCAACGATGTTGCTCGGAACGGTGTCAGTGGTCCGCGCTGGAGACGCGACGGCTGGCCGGGCCCTGGCCCAGAAGCACTGCGGGGCATGCCATGCCCTCGACAGGGCGGACAGGAGCCCGAAACCCGAGGCGCCGCCCTTCCGCACCCTGCACCAGCGCTACCCGGTCGAGGGCCTTGAGGAGGCGTTGGCCGAGGGCATGGTGACCCTGCATCCCGACATGCCGGAGGTGACCTTCGCACCCGACGACATCGACAACTTCATCGCCTATCTGAAGACGCTGGAACAGTAGCCTAGCGGCCGGTGAAGCGGGGCGGGCGCTTGCCGACGAAGGCGCTGACGCCCTCCGCGAAGTCGGCGCTCGCAGCCAGGGCGGTGAAGGCGGCCGCCTCCTCGGCGAGCTGTTCGGCGAGGCTCCTGTCGAAAGAAGTGCGCATCAGCTGCTTGATCCTGCCATAGGCGAGCGCCGGCCCGGCGGCCATACGGGCGGCGAGCGCCGCCGTCTCCCCCTCCAGATGCTCGCGCGGGACGACGCGGTTGACGAGATTGAGCCGCAACGCCTCTGCAGCGTCGATCGTCTCGGCGAGCAGCGCCAGCTCCAGCGCCTTGCGCAGCCCGACGATGCGCGGCAGCGACCATGTGGCCGAACCGTCCGGGCTCGCGCCGATGCGCGCATAGGCCAGCGTGAACTGTGCATCGTCCGCGGCGATGGCGAGATCGGCCAGCAGCGCGATGCTGAGCCCGGCGCCGGCGACGGGTCCGTGCAGGCTGGCGACGACCGGCTTCGGCATCTCGGCGAGGCGCGCCACCGCCGCGTGGAACGGCTCGATCACCCGCCGCACCAGGGATGGCGCCTCCGGTCCCGCCGCGTGGAAGCGCCCCACATCGCCCCCGGCCATGAAGCCGCGCCCCTCGCCCGAGAGAACGACGACGCGCACCCGCTCATCGCGCGCCGCTGTCTCCACCGACGCGCGCAGGGCGGCCACCATGGCCTCGTCGAGCGCGTTGAGCACGCTCGGCCGATTGAAGCGGATGGAGGCGATGCCCTCCGCCCGTTCGAAGATGATGGGGCTCTCGCTCACGCAGCGTCCTCCCGGCTCGTTTGCGGGAGAATGGCGGCTGGCGCGCGCAGGCGCAATCGCCTCAGCCGCCTGCGCGCAAACTATTCGGCCACGCGTGTCCCGTCGGCTCTGAAGGTCTTGAGATAGGCCACGAGGTCGTCGATCTCCTGCTCCTTCTTGAGCCCGGCGAAGACCATCTTCGTGCCCGGGATTCTGGCCCTCGGGTCGGCGATGTACTCGCGGAAGGTCGCCTCGTCCCAGACGAGGCCGGATTCCTTGTTGGCCTTGGAATAGCTGTAGCCGGGCACGGAGCCTGCCGGGCGACCGAAGAGCCCGTTGAGCACCGGGCCGACGACGTTCTTCGCATTCTCGCCCACCTGGTGGCACGCGCGGCACTTGAGGAAGACACGCTCACCGGCCTTCACGTCGCCGGCCGCCGCGGCCGGCGTCAGGGCGACCGCGAGAAAGACGGTCGCCAGCAGCGATCTGACAGTCATCGGAGAACTCCCTGTACACCGGCTCCGGGCCACGGCCCGGAACCGGAAAACGAGGCCCAGCCTCTTCGTCGGCAGATCAGCCCTGCGCCATGAAGGTGGCAACGTCCGCCGCCCGTGGCATGGGCGCCACGGCGCCATGGCCGAGGGTGGAGAGCGCCGCAGCGGCATTGCCGTAGGCCGCGGCCGCGAAGGGGTCGCCCGAGCGCAGCCACTCGACGAGGAAACCGCCGTCGAAGGTATCGCCCGCGCCCGTCGCGTCGACGGCCTTGACCGGGCGGCCCGGGATCAGCCTGCGCTCGCCCGGCACGGCGACCATCGTGCCGTCCTTGCCGAGCGTGAGGGCGACGATGCGGGCGCCGCCCTTCAGGTAGAAGTCGCAGATGTCTTCCGGCCGGTCGAGCCCGGTGAGCTGGCGTGCGTCGTCGAGGCCGGGCAGGACGATGTCCGCGAGCTGGGCCGTCGCATTGATGACGGCACGCGCCCGGTCGAGCGGCCACAGCCGCAGGCGCAGGTTGGTGTCATAGCTCACCACCACCCCCTTCGCGCGGGCGTGACGCACCGCCGCGAAACAGGCATCGCAGGCCGAGACCGAGATCGCCTGGCTGATGCCGGAGAGGTGCAGGACCCGACTTGAACCGATTAGATCGAGAGGCAAAAGAGAGGGGGTGACGAGGCTGGCGGCGGAGCCGGCGCGATAGTAGCTGAACTCGTGGCCGTTCGGGCCGTAGCTGATGAAGTAGATGCCTGTGCGCTCGCCGGGCATGGTGATGACGGAGGAGCGATCGACCCCCTCCTCGTCCCACAGCTTCAGGAAGTCGCGGCCGAAGGAATCGTCCCCGACGGCGGTGAAGACCGCGGTCTTCGCGCCGAGCCGGGCCGCGGCGATGGCGACGTTCGATGTATCGCCGCCGAAGCCGGGCAGATAGTGCCGCCGCGTATCGTCGAGCTGGGCGAATTCCATCAGCGGTTCGCCGAATGCCAGGATGTCGAAGGCGGCCATCAACGGACTCTCCGGTCTCTCTTCCAGGATTCAGGGGCGGATGCGCCGGCCAGGCCCGGCCGCGCCGACGGATCCGGCCCCGGTCGCGGCTGTCTAGACCATGGCGCCCGAAAGTGTAAGGCCTTTTCGCTTATCGTAGCACCTCGCTCCGCAGGAGGAGATCCGCCGCCGTCGCCGCAGCGATGATGGCCGGCGACTTGCCCGTGATGCCGGCAATTCCGATCGGGCAGACGAGGCGGGCGATGTCCGTCTCCTCCAGCCCCGCCCGGGCGAGCTGGCCGACGAAACGTGCCCTCTTGGTCTCGCTGCCGATGAGGCCGATGTATGGAATGTCCGGGCGCCGCAGGGCCGCCGACACGACGGCGAGGTCGAGCGCGTGGTCGTGCGTCATGACAAGGACGAACGCGCCGGCTGGCGCGGCGGCAAGCTCCTTCTGCGGATCGGCGAAGACCGCGGCGGTCGCGTTGGCCGGAATGTGGGGCGGAAAGGCGTCGGGGCGCGCATCGAGCCAGCGCACGGCAAACGGCAGGGGGGCAAGCGCCAGGACGAGCGCTCGCCCGACATGCCCGGCACCGAAGAGAAGGACCGGCGTCGCCGCCTCCCCGTAGTGCTCCCGCCAGGCGCCGGCCGGCGCTTGCCCGCCGATGCGCCGCAGCACACGGCCGGTCCTGTCCGGCATGGCGACGACCGAGAACCGCCCCTCCTGCTCCGCCGCTGCGAGCACCACGAGCTCGTCCGCATCCTCCGGGCCGAACACCTCGACGTGGACGGTGACACGCCCGCCGCAGCACTGGCCGAGATCGGGGCCGAGCGCCAGGTCGAGCCGCGTCAGCGCACGCCGGCCGGCCGCCATCGCCCGGCGTGCCTCGGCAAGCGCCTCCCATTCGAGCCGTCCGCCGCCGATCGTGCCGTGAAAGGCGCCGTCGGGCCGCACCACCATGCGGGCGCCGACCTCGCGCGGAGCCGAGCCCCTGACCTCGGCAAGGGTGACGAGCGCCGCACCGCCATGGTCCTGCACGAAATCCCGCAATGTCCGCCAGACGGGCATGATGCCTCACAGCGCGCCGACGATGGCGCGCAACACGGCCTCGGGCGTCGCCGGCGCGTCGAGGGGCGCGAGCCCGTCCCCACGCGCGGCGCGCACTGCATCGGCGATGGCGCAGAAAACCGCGTTCGCCAACATCAGCGGCGGCTCGCCCACGGCCTTGGACCGGTAGATGGTCGGCTGCCGGTTGGCGCTCGTGAACAGCCTGACGCGGAAGTCCTGCGGCACATCCGAGGCCACGGGGATCTTGTAGGTGGAGGGTGCATGGGTGGCGAGGCGCCCCTTGGCGTCGAAGACCAGTTCCTCGGTGGTCAGCCACCCCATGCCCTGCACAAAGCCGCCCTCGATCTGGCCGATGTCGATGGCCGGGTTCAGCGAACGGCCGGCATCGTGCAGGATGTCGACCCGGTCGAGCCTGTATTCGCCGGTCAGGGTGTCGATCGTCACCTCGGCGCAGGCCGCGCCGTAGGCAAAGTAGAAGAAGGGCCGCCCCCGCCCCGCCGCGCGGTCCCAGTGAATCGCGGGCGTGCGGTAGAAGCCGGTGGCGGAGAGCGGGATGCGCGCCTGGTAGGCCTTCTTCACCAGATCGGCGAAGGCGAGGCTCTCGTTGCCGAAGAAGACGCGATCGTCGCGGAACGTGACCTCGCCCTCGGCGACGTCGTACGTCTCGCAGAGAAATTCGACGAGGCGCTGGCGGATGGTGGCGGCCGCTATGCGCGCCGCCATGCCGTTGAGGTCCGAGCCCGAGGAGGCAGCGGTTGGCGACGTGTTGGGCACCTTGGCCGTCGTCGTCGCCGTGATGCGGACGCGCTCGATGCCGACGCCGAACTCCTCCGCCACCACCTGTGCGACCTTGATGAAGAGCCCCTGCCCCATCTCGGTGCCGCCGTGGTTGAGGTGGATCGAGCCGTCCTGGTAGACGTGCACCAGCGCGCCCGCCTGGTTGAGGTGGGTGAGCGTGAAGCTGATGCCGAACTTCACCGGCGTCAGCGCAAGGCCTTTCTTCAGCACGCGGGAGCGCGCGTTGAAGGCCGTCACCGCCCTGCGGCGGGCGCGGTAGTCGCAATCGGCCTCCAGCTGCGCCACGAGCGCGGCGAGCACGTCCGTGTCCTCCACGGTCTGGCCGTAGGGCGTCTCGTCACGGCCCGGTGCGTAAAAGTTCGCCTTGCGCACGTCCAGCGGGTCGCGCCCGAGGCGGGCGGCGATCTCGTCCATCACGCGCTCGACGGCGAGCATGCCCTGCGGCCCGCCGAAGCCGCGGAAGGCGGTGTTGGAGACCGTGTTGGTCTTGAGCCGCCGCGAGGCGATGCGCGCCGCAGGCAGAAAGTAGGCGTTATCGGCATGGAACATGGTGCGGTCGACGACGCCCTGGCTGAGATCGGCCGAGCAGCCGCAGCGGGCGTTGAACACGATGTCGTAGCCGAGGATGCGTCCGTCGCCGTCGAAGCCGACGCGCCAATCCGCCCGCATGTCGTGGCGCTTGCCCGTTACCACCATGTCGTCGTCGCGGTCGAGGCGCAGCTTGCACGGGCGGCCGGTGGCCCGCGCGGCGAGCGCGGCGATCACCGCCCATTGCGTCGCCTGCGTCTCCTTGCCGCCGAAGCCGCCGCCCATGCGCCGGACCTCGCAGGTGACAAAGGCGTCGGGGATGCCGAGCACCCGCGCCACGATGTGCTGGACCTCGCTCGGATGCTGGGTGGAGGAATGGACGAGGATGTCCCCCTCCTCGCCCGGCACCGCGAGCGCCGCCTGGCCTTCGAGGTAGAAATGCTCCTGCCCGCCGATGCGCAGCACACCCTCGAGGCGATGGGGAGCGGCCGAGAGCGCCGCCTCGACGTCACCGCGGCCGAAGGTGTAGTCCGGCAGCACCGTCTCGCCGCGCGCGAGCGCATCCTCCACCGTGATACTCGGCGGCTCCTCCTCGATGTCGAAGGTGGCGAGCCGGGCGGCACGTCGCGCTGCGTCCCGCGTCGTCGCCACCACGGCGAAGACCGGCTGGCCGTGGAAGAGCACCTCCTGCTCGGCGAAGACCGGCTCGTCGCCGTTCGCCGGGGAGATATCGTTGCGGCCGGGCACGTCTGCCGCCGTCAGCACGGCGACGACGCCCGGCGCCGCGCGCACGGCTGCAAGATCAAGCCCCTTGAGGCGCCCGCGCGCGACGGGGCTGAGGCCGAGCGCAACATGGAGCGTTCCTTCCGGCTCCCGGATGTCATCGATGTAGAGCGCGGTGCCCGAGACGTGACGCACCCCGGAATCGTGCGGCAGCGGACGATGGACGTAGCGCAGCGTGGTGCCGTCGTCGCCCGCGACGGGCGCCACGGCCGCCCCCTCGGTCGTGGCCGGCGGGCGGGAAGAGGCATCGCGCATCGACGGGCGAGGTGTCGCCCCGCGTGAGGTGAGGCTTTCCGTCCCTTCACTCTGCCGCATGGCGGATCTCCCGGTGGCCGATGAGACGGGTTGCGGCATCATCGCCCGTCGCGATCTCCGTCAGCGCCTTGCGCAGAAGGTTGCCGGCGACACGGCGGCGATAGCCGGCGCTGGCGCGATGGTCGCTGAGAGGCGAGAAGTCGCCGGCGAGCGCGGTGACCGCCCGCTCCATGGCGGCGCCGTCGGCAAGGGTGGCGCCGGCGAGCGCCGCTTCCGCGGCTCGTGCACGCTTCGGGATGCCGGCCATGCCACCATAGGCGATGCGCGCCTCGCGCACCGTCCCGTCCGCGATGTCGAGGCAGAAGGCGCCCATGACGGCGGAGATGTCTTCATCGAAGCGCTTGCTCACCTTGAAGGCGCGGAAGTGCCGGCCAGCCGGCTTGCGCAGCGTGACGGCCGTGACGAATTCGCCCGGGCGCCGGTCCTGCTTGCGGTAGTCCAGGAAGAAGTCCTCGAGCGGCAGGCTGCGGCGCTCCGCGCCGCGCTGCAGGTGCAGCGTCGCGCCGAGCGCGATCAGCGCGGGCGCGAGATCGCCGATTGGCGAGCCGTTGGCGACGTTGCCGCCAACCGTGCCCGAGGCCCGCACCTGCCGCGAGCCGAAGCGGCGCATCAGCTCGCCGAGATCGGGATCGAGCCCGGCGAGCACGTCACGCGCCCGCGACAGCGGGACGGTGGCGCCGAGCGTCACGGTCTCGCCGTCCTCCGCCACCGCGTCGAGCCCGGCGACCCGCCCAAGCCAGATGACCTTCGGCATTTCGGCGAGCGCCTTGGTGATCCAGAGGCCGACGTCGGTGGCGCCGGCGACGAGCGTCGCATCGGGGTGCGCGAGACAGAGCTGCGCCAGGGCCTCGATGCTCGCGGGCGCCGCGAAGAAGGACTGGTCGCTGCCGACGAAGACATCCGCGTCGTCGGCGAGGGCTGCAAGTTTCCCCGCCACCTGCTGCCGCCGCGCGACGAACGGGTCCTCCTCCCTCCGCGCGAGGGCATCGAAGGCCGCGTCGATGATGGGCCGGTAGCCCGTGCAGCGGCAGAGGTTGCCGGCGAGCGCGTCCGTTACCTCCTGCCGGTCCGGGGCCATGCCGGCCTCGTAGAGCGCGAAGAGGCTCATGACGATGCCGGGCGTGCAGAAGCCGCACTGGGAGCCGTGGTGCTCCACCATCGCCTGCTGCACGGGATGCAGGCGCCCCTCCGCTGCCAGATCCTCGACCGTCAGCACCTCGCTGCCGTCCACCTGGCCGAGGAGGAGGATGCAGGCATTGACGGGCACCGGGACGAGGCGCCCATCGACAAGGCGGCGCAGCACGACCGTGCAGGCCCCGCAGTCGCCTTCTCCGCAGCCTTCCTTGGTGCCGGTGGACCTTTCACTCAGGCGCAGCCAGTCGAGCAGCGTTGTGCGTGGTGCGAATTGCTCGACCTCGACCGTTTCGCCCTTTCGCAGGAAACGGATTGTTCGGCGCATATAGTGTTGTCCCCTCTGTTGGCCCGAGTGTGCCCCATTCGGGGAGCCGTGCAACAGAGGAAACGAGAGCGGCCGGCGCCGGACGGCATCGAGGCCCGCGGGCCGCCGAGGCAGCCCTCCCTGCCTCAGCCCGCGTGGAAGCGGAACTCGCTCACCTGCCGGTAGACCTCACCGGGTGTCAGCAGGACCGAGGGGAAGTGCGGAATGTTGATGCTGTTGGGAAAGTGCTGCGGCTCGAGCGCGAGACCGGCATTCGAGCCATAGACGGCGCCGTCGAGGCCGGGGATGCCGCTGAGGTCGATCTTGCGCCCGTCATAGACCTGGAGGCCGGGGGCTGTCGTCCACACGTCGAGCGCGAGGTTGTTGCGCAGCGAGGTGACGAGGGCGGCATGGGCCAGCGGCATGCCGGGAATGCCGGACGGCTCCAGCCGGTTGCGGCGCAGGACGAAGTTGATGTCGTAGTGCACCGGCGCGCCCGTCTCGGCGTCGGGAAAGCGAATGGAGCGGTTGCCGCGGAAGTCGTAGGGCGTGCCTTCGACCGAGCGGATCTCGCCGGTGGGGATGAGGTCCGCATCCGTCGCCGTGATGAAATCCGCCTCCACGCGCATGCGGTGGTCGAGGATCGAGGGCGAGCCGTCGAGATTGAAATAGGAATGGTGGGCGAGATTGACGGGCGTCGGCCTGTCGGTCGTCGCCGAGAGTTCGATGCGCAGCGTCGCCGGCTCGAGCAGGCGATAGACGCAGGTGACGGTCACGTTGCCCGGAAAGCCGTGATCGCCGTCCGGCGAGAGGAGCGTGAGGGTGACGCTGCTGTCGTCGTGGTGGGCGAGCTGCCAGGGCCGCTTGCCGAAGCCCTTCGTGCCCCCGTGCAGCGTATGCCGGCCGTCCTGGTTGCGGTCGACCTCGTAGACCGTGCCGTCGATGGTGAAGCGGCCGTGGCCGATGCGGTTCGCCACCCGGCCGGCAATGGCCCCCATGTGCGGGGAATGGGCAATGTAGGTGTCGAGGCTGTCGAAGCCGAGGACGACGCGCTGCAGCTCACCCGAAGGCAGGGGCACCAGCATGTCCCTCAGCACGGCGCCCCAGGTCAGCACCTTGGCCTGCGCGCTGCCCTTGGGAGCGCGAATGGTGATCTCGCGGACGGGCTCACCGTCGGCCACTCCGAATTCCCTGACGCTCATTGCCGCTCCGTTCCTCGCGCGCCCGGCATCATGATCCCGGCCCGGCTACCATTACTCCCACGACGTCGATCTTGCCAAACTCCGGATCCTACCCCGATACCCGGCCTCACACCTTGACCTCACCGCCCGTCTGGGGCACCTCGCCCCTGAAGAGCGAACGCAACGGATCACAAGGGGATGTCCATGCGCATCATCGTCGTCGCCGCGCTCCTCGGCCTGGTGCTCGCCGCCTGCAGTTCCTCGTCCAGCACGCGCACGCAGGCCCCCCATTCCTATATGCCCCATCCGGCGCCGGGGCAGCTGATCGACCCCGACAACGACCCCTACGCCGTCGACTGAGGACTTCGCCCGCCTTCCCGCTCTGCAAGCGGAGCCTGAAGGCTCCGGACCATGGCGCCTCTCCGGCTCACCGGCCGCCCGGCATCGCGCCGCAGCGGCCGGTCGCCGGAGGGATGGCAGCGCCGCCGCCGGCCTCACCAAGTTCCGGTGTTTGGCATGGAGGCCCAGGGCTCGGCTGGAGGCTTGGGCTCACCCTCCTGCAGGAGCTCGATGGAGATGCCGTCCGGTGAGCGGATGAAGGCCATGTAGCCGTCGCGCGGCGGGCGGTTGATGGTGACACCCGCCTTCATCAGCCGGTCGCAAAGTTCGTAGATGTCGTCGACGCGATAGGCCAGGTGGCCGAAGTTGCGCCCGCCCGTGTATTCTTCGGGATCCCAGTTGTACGTGAGCTCGAGCAGCGGGGCCTGGCTCTTCGCGGCCGCCTCCATGTCCTTCGGCGCGGCGAGGAACACGAGGGTATAGCGCCCCTTCTCGTTCTCCACCCTCCGCACCTCGACGAGGCCGAGCTTGTTGCAATAAAAGTCCAGCGAGTCTTCGAGATTCGAGACACGCACCATCGTGTGCAGATATCGCATGGATCCTCTCCCGTCCGCTGCGGAAAGGATCGTCGATGCCGCGGGCAAGTCAAACCCGCAAGCGGAATAGGTGCCATGAGTCCACCGTCCATCTCGCCGGAGCGGCGGCGCAGCGAGCGTCGCAAGGAGCGCGCCGCCTTCGTCTCGATCCTGGCGAGTGCCGGGCTCACCATCGGCAAGGGCGTCGCCGGCTACGCCACGGGCTCGCTCGCCCTCATCTCGGACGCGGCCAACAGCCTGCTCGACGTGGCAGCCACGACCATGACGTGGCTGGCCGTGCGCGCCGCGCACAAGCCGGCCGACGCGCGGCACCATTACGGCCACGGCAAGTTCGAGTCCCTCTCCGCGCTGGTGCAGACGGCCTTCCTCTTTCTCCTTTCGGGCATCATCGCCGTGGAGGGCGTGCGGCGGCTGTCGAGCGGACAGACGGAGATCTTCCTCTCCTGGCCGGCGGTTGCGGTGGTGGTCGGCTCGATGTTCGTCGACGGCTGGCGCTGGTGGGGGCTAGCCCGCGTAGCCCGCGAGACGGGCAGCGAGGCGCTGGCGGCCGACGCGCTGCACTTCTCGTCTGATCTCGTCAACTCCGCCTGCGTGCTCGTTGCCTTCGCGGCGGCCCATCTCGGCTATCCGCAGGCAGATGCGCTGATCGCCATCGGCGTCTCGTTCTTCATCGCCATCGCCGGCTTCAGGCTTGCCCGACGCACCATCGACACCCTGCTCGACACGGCGCCCAAGGGCCTCGCCGAGCGGGTGACGGGACTGGCCGAGAAGGTGCCTGGCGTCGTTGGCGTGGAGCGGGTGCGTGTGCGCTCCTCCGGCTCGCAGATCATGGGCGAGGTGGGCATCTTCGTCTCGCGCACCCTGCCGCTCGACCGTGTCACCCAGATCAAGGAGCGTGTGCTCGGCGCCATCCGTACGGATCTGCCGGACAGCGAGTTCACGATCTCCACAACGCCCGTGCAGATTGACGACGAGACCATCCTCGAGCGGGTGATGCTGACCGCCGCGCGCCTGCGCGTGCCGGTGCATCATGTGACGGTGCAGAACCTCGCCAACCGCCTGTCGGTGAGCTTCGACATCGAGGTCGACGCCCGGCTCACGCTGGCCCAGGCGCACGAGGTGGCAAGCCGCCTCGAGGCGGCGCTCGTCGAGGAGCTTGGCCCGCAGGTGGAGGTGGAGAGCCACATCGAGCCGCTCGTGGTGCAGCATCTCGAGGGGCGTGAGGCGGATGCGGAGACCGTTGCCGGCATCGCCCTCTCCCTTGCCAACCATGCACGCGAATGCAACGGCATCACCGGCGTGCACAGCGTGCGGGTGCGCGAGACGCCGGCCGGCCACGTCGTCAACTACCACTGCCGGCTCGATCCCGGCCTCGACATCGCGACCGTGCACGATATGGTCGACGAGCTCGACCGGAGAATGCGCATCGACCACCCCGAAATCGGCCGAATCGTCGGCCATGCAGAGCCGCGGCCGCAGGACCCTGCCGGAAGAGACATCGCGGCGGGTGGCTCGAGCAGCTATCGTTGAAACAAGCTACGGGAGCGAGTGCTGATGCGTGACGAGAGCGGCGCCGTCATCAGGCTGGAGGACTACAGGCCGACGGATTACCTGATCGACCGCACGGAACTGGACATCCGGCTCGACCGGCACGCCACCCGCGTCCGCGCGACGCTGCACCTGCGCGCCAATGCCGCCGGCAGGCCGTCGGCTCCGCTGGTGCTCGACGGCGACGAGCTGCGCCTCATCTCCCTCGCCATCGACGGCCGGCCCGCCGCCCCGGACGCCTACGAGGCCTCGCCCGAGCGCCTCGTCATCCACGCCCCGCCGGCATCGCCGTTCACGCTGACCATCGAGACCGAGATCGACCCCACGGCCAATACCAAGCTGATGGGGCTTTACCGGTCGGGCAGCGCCTATTGCACCCAGTGCGAGGCCGAGGGCTTCCGTCGCATCACCTATTTCCTCGACCGGCCGGACGTCCTTTCTGTCTTCACCACCCGCATCGAGGCGGATCGGGACGAGGCGCCAGTGCTGCTTGGCAACGGCAATCCGGTCAAGGCAGGTGACGCCGGCGGCGGCCGCCACTACGCTGTCTGGCACGATCCCTTTCCCAAGCCCTGCTATCTCTTCGCCATCGTCGGCGGGCGCCTCGACAAGGTGGCTGACACGTTCACGACCATGTCGGGGCGGCGCGTCGATATTGCCGTCTATGTCGAGCCGGGCAAGGCCGGCGATGCGGCCTATGCCCTCGACGCGCTGAAGCGTTCCATGGCGTGGGACGAGCGCGTCTTCGGCCGCGAGTACGATCTCGACGTGTTCAACGTTGTCGCCGTGTCGGACTTCAACATGGGGGCGATGGAGAACAAGGGCCTCAACATCTTCAACGACAAGTACGTACTCGCCAGCCCGGAGACGGCCACCGACACGGACTACGCCAACATCGAGGCGATCATCGCCCACGAATACTTCCACAACTGGACCGGCAACCGCATCACCTGCCGGGACTGGTTCCAGCTCTGCCTGAAGGAAGGGCTCACGGTCTTCCGTGACCAGGAGTTCTCCGCCGACCAGCGCTCCCGCGCGGTCAAGCGCATCGCCGACGTGCGCGTGCTCCGGTCGCAGCAGTTCGCCGAGGATTCAGGCCCCCTCGCCCACCCCGTGCGCCCGCGCCAGTATCGCGAAATCAACAACTTCTATACGGCGACGGTCTACGAGAAGGGCGCGGAGGTCATCCGCATGCTGCGGACGCTGATCGGCGAGGAAGCGTTCCGCCGCGGCATGGACCTCTATTTCGACCGCTACGACGGGACGGCGGCGACGATCGAGCAGTTTCTCTCCTGTTTCGCGGAGGCAAGCGGCCGCGACCTCGGCCATTTTGCCCTGTGGTACGAGCAGGCCGGCACGCCGACCGTCACCGCCCGCGGCCACTACGACCCGGCGGCGAAGGTCTATCGCCTGACGCTGACCCAGGCGACGCCGCCGACGCCGGGGCAGCTGGAAAAGTCGCCGCAGGTCATCCCGATCAGCCTCGGGCTCGTCGGCGCGAGCGGGGCAGACATCCCCCTCTCGCCGCCGGCCACCGAGGGCCACGCGCCGGGCGTCTTCGTGCTCGACGGCCCGTCGGCGACACTGACCTTCACCGACGTGCCCGAGAAGCCGGTGCCGTCGCTTCTGCGCGGCTTCTCGGCGCCGGTCAGGCTGGAGATCGACCTTGAGGAGGAGGATCTGCTCGTCCTTTTCCGCCACGACAGCGACCCCTTCAACCAGTGGCAGTCCGCCCAGACGGTCGCGACGCGGGCGATCCTGCGCGCTGTCGCGGGCGACAAGCGCGCCGCCGACCATCGCATGGCCGATGCGCTTCGCCACTTCCTCGCCATGCGCGCTGCCAGCGACCCCGCCTTCGCCGCCCAGGTGCTCGCCCTGCCGACGGAAGCCGATATCGCGCGCGAGATCGGCCACGACGTGGATCCGGATGCAGTGCACCACGCGCGGCGGCTGGTGAAGGCCGAGATCGGCGCGGCGCTCGGCGACGAGCTGGCGGAGCTCTATGGCCGCCTGACCACGCGCGAGCCCTACACGCCCGACGCAGCCGGTGCGGGCCGGCGGGCGCTGCGCAATGCGTGCCTCGACCTGCTCGCGGCTGGCCGGCCGGCCGAGGGTGAGGCGTTCGCCCTGCACCAGTTCCGCGACGCCGACAACATGACGGACCGCTTCGCGGCACTCTCCGTTCTGTCGCACCTGCCGGGCACAGCGCGCGAGACAGCGCTCGCCGAGTTCGCGGAGCGTTTCCGAGACAATGCGCTCGTCCTCGACAAGTGGTTCTCGCTGCAGGCGATGATCCCCGAGACGGGGACCCTGGAGCGAGTGCGCGGCCTGATGAGCCATCCTGCCTTCTCGATGGGCAACCCCAACAGGGTCCGCTCGCTCATCGGCAGCTTTGCGATGGGCAATCTCACCCAGTTCAACAGGCCCGACGGCGCCGGCTACGAGTTCCTCGCCGACATCGTGATCGCGCTCGACGCGCGCAATCCACAGGTGGCGGCACGGCTGCTCACAGCCTTCCGCACGTGGAAGATGCTGGAGCCCGGACGCAGGGCGCTCGCCGAGAAGGCGCTGCGCCGCGTCGCCGAAACGCCTGGCCTCTCGCCCGATGTCGCCGACATATCGGGCCGATCCCTGTCGTGAGATACTAAATGTAGTTTGAAGTAGTCCAGAGGGCGCGTCAGCGGAAAAGCATCTGCACAACAAGCATTTCCCGCGTCGTGTCAACCAATCATAAAGACTCTGGACAAACGGCCCCTTCGGGATTCAGATGTTGGTGATTCGGTGAGATGCGGCACGTCTTTCCGATGAGACGTTTGGACTCCGAAGGGGGCATTCAATGGCGGGCGTCGACGCGACGTACGTGCCCGCGCGCGCGGGCACGATTCTCGGGATTGCGCGCTCCATAGCACATCCCGCCTACCGAAGGCTCGTTCTGGCAGAACCCTGGCTGCGCCTTGCCGTTCCGGCGTTGCTTGTCGTCTTCCTCGTCTCGCTCGTCACGGGGGCCTCGCTGCAGGCCATCGACGCCCGCAAGGAGACGCTGAACGCCGCCGCTGCCGAGATTGACACCCTTGCCTCCCTCGCTGCGCGCGTCCTCGATGCCGAAGTGACGCGCGACAGCAGCCCCGCCACGGTGCAAGACATCGTGGCCGCCTTCGAGCGCCAGATCCCGGCGGCGATGCTGGCGAACGGCCGCAGCCTCCTCCTCGCCGACGCCACGGGCGCCGTGATCGGCGCAATTCCGGCCCAGCTCGCCACCGGCCAGCTGCTGGTCGACGTGCTCGGTGCGTCGCAACCCCTCACCACCTTCGCGGACCGGGCGGGCGTGCTGCGCCTGACGATTGCCGGCGGCACAGATGCACTGGCCACCGTGCGCAACATCGGCGCCAGCGGCGGCCAGCTGGCCGTGGTGCAGCCCGTCTCCGGCGCGCTCGCTCACTGGCGGGCACAGACCTGGAGCCAGATGACGCTGATCGCCGCCGCCGCCTTCGTGCTGCTCGCCATCTCGGCCGCCTATTTCATGCAGGCCGGGCGCGCCAAGGCAGCCGATGAGATCTGCGACAAGGTGAAGGAGCGGGTGGACGCCGCCCTCAACCGCGGCCGCTGCGGCCTGTGGGACTGGGACATCGCACGCGGACGCATCTACTGGTCCGACTCCATGTACGCCATCCTCGGGTACCGGCGGCGCGACGAGTTCCTGTCCTTCGGCGAGGTCAACAGCCTCGTCCACCCGGACGACACGGATCTCTACGGCCTCGCAGACATGCTGGCGGCCTCGCGCACCACCGCCATTGACCACGATTTCCGCATCCGTGCCGCCAACGGCGAGTGGGTCTGGATCAACGCACGCGCCGAGATCGTCGACGGGGATCCGACCGAGGGCCCCCATCTCGTCGGCATCGCCGTCGATATCACCGAGCAGCGCCGCCTCGCGGAGCGCACCGCCACCGCGGACATGCGCCTGCGCGACGCCATCGAGACCATCTCCGAGGCGTTCGTCCTGTGGGACGCCGACAACCGCCTCGTGATGTGCAACTCCAAGTTCCAGAAGCTGCACGGCCTGACGCCGGAGATTGCCCAGGCCGGGCGCACCTATACCGAAATCATGAACGCTAGCCGGCCGCTCGTCGTCACGACGCAGTCCCTCACCGGCGAGCACACCGACATCGGCGCGCGCAGCTTCGAGGCGCGCCTTGCCGACGGCCGCTGGCTGCAGATCAACGAGCGCCGCACAAAGGACGGCGGCTATGTCTCGGTCGGCACCGACATCACCGCCCTGAAGCGCCACGAGGAGAAGCTGCTTGATTCCGAGCGCCGCCTCATCGCCACGGTGATGGATCTCAAGCGCTCGCGCCAGAAGCTCGAGATCCAGGCCCAGCAGCTCGCCGACCTCGCGGAACGTTATCTGGAGCAGAAGGCCCATGCGGAGGACGCCAACCGCGCCAAGTCCGAGTTCCTCGCCAACATGAGCCACGAGCTGCGCACGCCGCTCAATGCCATCATCGGCTTCTCGGAAATCATGGCGAACGGCATCTTCGGCGAGCTGGGCAACAAGAAGTACGCCGAGTACTGCCAGGACATCCGCCAGAGCGGACAGTATCTGCTCTCCGTCATCAACGACATCCTCGACATGTCGCGCATCGAGGCCGGTCGCCACAAGCTGGAGAGGGAGTGGTTCCCCCTCGACAAGGTGATGACGGAGGCCATGCGCTCCGTGAGCGAGGCCGCGGAGGCGAAGAACATCACGCTCGAGCTCGAGACACTGCCGTCCCGGATGCTCGACGCCGATCCGCGGGCCCTGCGGCAGGTCCTCGTCAACCTGCTGCGCAACGCGGTCAAGTTCACGCCCGAAGGCGGCCGCGTCGCCCTGCGCGCACGCAACGCTGTGGGTGCCGTCAACATCTATGTCGAGGACAACGGCATCGGCATTCCGCGCGAGGCCATCGGCAAACTCGGCCAGCCCTTCACCACCGTCGAGACCGAGTACAACAAGACCTACAAGGGCTCGGGCCTCGGGCTCGCCATCGCCCGCTCGCTGACGGAGCTGCACGGAGGCTCGCTGCGCATCCGCTCCACCCCCGGCTCCGGCACCATCGTCATGGTGCATCTGCCGCAGGCGGAGCAGCGCAAGGCCGCGTGAGGACCGGGCGGCGCCCTAATCCTTTGCCTTGTGCGCCTTGCCCGCGTCGCCGGCGCCGAGCAGCTCGTTGAAGACGGTGCGCACCTGGCGACGCGTGTCGTCTAGCGTCCGGGCCAGCACCTTCTGGTCGGGCAGCCCAACGGCAGTGGCGATGCGCTTCTGAATCGCGGGAGCAACGGTCTTCGGGTCGAAGCGCCCCTCCACCGTCAGGCGCTGCCACTGGAAGACACTCGACAGCAGGTCGTAGGCTGGGCGCAGCACGTCGGCCCGCCCCGGCGGCAGGATGCCCTTTTCAGCCGCGCGGGCGAGCACGTGCGCCGTGCCGGGCACGATCAGGGCCGGCTCCTCCGCCGCATGGGCCAGGATCAGGAACTGGGCGATGAACTCGATGTCCACGAGCCCGCCGGCAGCGAGCTTGAGGTCCCCCGGATCATCACCCTTCTCCTGCGCGATGAGCGCACGCATGTCGCGGATGTCCGCGGCGAGCTTCTCCCGGTCGCGGCTCTCACGCAGCACCGACGCGATCGCCTCCTCCACCTCCGCGGCGAGGGACGGGTCGCCGGCGATGACGCGGGCACGCGTCAGCGCCATGTGCTCCCACGTCTCGGCCTCGGTCCTCTGATAGGCCAGGAAGCCGTCGAACTGCGTCGCGACCGGCCCCTTGCGCCCCGAGGGGCGCAGGCGCATGTCGACCTCGTAGAGCCCACCGCGGCGCGTCGGCACCGTCAGCGCGCTCACGAGGCGTTGTGTCAGACGGCTGTAGTAGACCACGGCATCGAGGGGACGGCGCCCGTCACTCTCCCGGTTGTCGGGATCGAAATCGTAGATGACGACGAGGTCGAGATCCGACGTCGCCGTCATCTCGCGCGCGCCGAGCCGGCCAAGACCCAGGACGACAGCGCGCCCGTCGGGCACCCGGCCATGCTCCTCGGCGAAGGCCGCCTGTGCGGCGTCCAGGCTGAGGCGCACGGCGGCCTGTGCCACGGCGGCGAAAGCCTCGCCCGCCCGCGGCGGCGACAGGATGTCGGACAGGAAGCGCGCGCCGACAAGGAAGTTCTCCTGCCGCACCGCCTCGCGCAGCCGGTCGAGAAAGTCCTCGTAGCCCGCCGGCGTGCCGACGAGGCTCCTGAGCCGCGCCTCGATGGCGGCCTCGTCGGTCGTCGGGTCGAGGAAGGTCGGGTCGATAACTGCGTCGAGCACGTGCGGACCGGCCGAAACGACCTCGGCAAGCCGCGGCGCGCCGCCGAGAAGGTCGGCAAAGAGGCGCAGCAGCCGCTCGTTGGAGCGCAGAATGGAGAGCAGCTCGACCGCGGCAGGCATGCGGCCGAAGGCCTCGTCGAGTGCGGCCAGGGCCGCGTCGGGCGCCGCGGTCTGGCCGAGCGCCGTCAGGAGCGCCGGCGTCAGCTCCGTCAGCACCTCGCGCGCACGCGCGCTCGTGACGGCCGCGCGGCGGCCGAAGTGCCATCCGCGCACCGTCTCCGCGACGCGGGGCGGATCGGCGAAACCGAGCCGCCGCAAGGTCTCCAGCGTCTCGGGGTCATCGCCCGTGCCCGTGAAGACGAGGCTGCCGGCCTCGGCTGCCAGCTCCGGCCCCTCCTCGAACAGCATGGCGTAGTGGCCCTGCACCTTGCGCGCATGGGCGGTCAGCGCCTTGCCGAAGGCCTCCACCGTCGCGAATCCGCAGAAGCGGGCGACGCGCGCGAGCGCCTCCGGGTCGTCCGGCAGGCGCTGCGTCTGCTCGTCCGCCACCATCTGCAACCGATGCTCGACCGTGCGCAGGAAGACATAGGCTGCCGCCATGTCGTCACGCGCCTCGGGCGTGATCCACTTTTCCTCGACGAGAGCGTCGAGGACTTCGAGCGTCCGGCGGCCGCGCAGCGAGGGGCGACGTCCGCCGAAGACGAGCTGCTGCGTCTGCACGAAGAACTCGATCTCGCGGATGCCGCCACGACCGAGCTTGATGTCGTGCCCCGCCACCGCGATGGCCTCGTGGCCGCGCACGGCGTGGATCTGCCGCTTCATCGCGTGGATGTCGGCGATGGTGGCGAAGTCGAAGTACTTGCGCCAGACGAAGGGGCGCAGATCGGCGAGGAAGCGCTCGCCGAGGGCGATGTCGCCGGCCACCGGGCGCGCCTTGATGAAAGCGGCGCGCTCCCAGTTCTGGCCGACGCTCTCGTAATAGGAGAAGGCGGCCGGCAGCGACACCGCGACGGCCGTGGAGCCGGGGTCGGGCCGCAGGCGCAGGTCGACGCGGAAGACATAGCCGTCTCCGGTGCGCTCTTGCAGGATCTTCACCAGCCCCTGCGTCAGGCGCACGAAGAAGGGGGCCGGTTCCAGCCCCTCGCGCAGCGGCGCCTCGGGGTCGAAGAAGACGACGAGATCGATGTCGCTCGAATAGTTGAGCTCCCGCGCGCCGTGCTTGCCGAGCGCCAGCACGACGAAGCCCGGCCCGTCCCCGTCCGCGGCGACGAGGCGCCCCGCCTCTCGCGCCTCGCGCAGGAGGAAGGTGACGGCGGCCGCCACGCAGGCGTCAGCGAAATCGCTGAGCGCACGCGTAACCTGCGGAAGGTCCCACACGCCACCGCAGTCGCACAAGGCGACGAAGAGCGCGAACTCCGCGCGCAGACGCCGGAGGCGGCGCATGATGTCAGAGGTCTCCTGCGCCTCCTCCCCCGCCCGCTTCACGTCGGCGAGGATGCGGGCGCGGACCTCATCCGGCGGGGCCTCCGCGAGGGCCAGGAACCGCTCCGGCTTCGTCGTCACCAGCCGCCACAGGAAGGGTGAGTAGTCGGCGAAGGCGGCAGTGAGCTTCTGCAGCTGCGGATGAGCTGCGAAAAGGCGGCCGAGTGCGTCGAAGGTCTCGCCTTCGCCCGCCAGGTCAGCCCTCAAGCGTGCGACGGCGGCCTTGGCAGGGGGTGCCGGCAAGCAGCGGACCGCGGCGGCGAGAGAGGTCGTTTCCAGCCCTGTCACGTTCTGCTTTCTGCCTGTTTCATAGCGATGGTCGCGCGAGCGCCGCCTCGGCGCCGACATGGCCGGCCTTGATCCCGCCCTTCGCCAGCGGCAGGGCGAGCACGGCCCGCAGGCCCGGCCCGTTGTCCTCGAGCCGCAGCGCCCCCGCGTGCAGGCGCGCGACGGCCGAGGCGAGGCTGAGGCCGAGGCCGAAGCCGGGCTTGGAACGCGCGCTCTCCAGGCGCGCGAAACGCTCCAGCACGCGTTCGCGCTCTCCTTCGGGAATGCCCGGCCCCCGGTCGCTCACCGCGATCTCCACCATGTCGCCGACTCGCCGGGCGCGGATCCTCACCTCCGGCGTCGTTTCGCAGCTTGTGCCGTATTTGAGGGCGTTGTCCATCAGATTGGCGAGCGCCTGGCTGATGAGCTCGCGGTTTCCGTGCACCGGCAGGTTCGGCTCGATGTCCGCGACGAGCGGCATGCCCGCCTCCTCGGCGAGGGGCTCGTAAAGCTCCGCGAGACTGCCGGCGATCTCGGCGGCATCGAAATCGCCCATGGAGGGGGTGGCGTTGCCGGCCTCAAGCCGCGCGATCATCAGAAGCGCATTGAAGATGCGGATGAGATTGTCGGATTCGTCGATGATGCCTTCGAGCGCGGCGGCGTACTCGTCCGGTGACTTCGCCGCGCGCAGCGCTTCCTCGGCGCGGTTGCGCAGGCGCGTCAGGGGCGTCTTGAGGTCATGGGCGATGTTGTCGGATACCTCGCGCATGCCGGCCATCAGTTCGCCGATACGGCTGAGCATGTCGTTGAGGTTTCGCGCCAGACGGTCGAGCTCGTCGCCGGTGCCCGTCACGGCGAGGCGCCCGTCGAGGTCGCCTTCCATGATCGTGCGTGTCGTCTCGGTCATCTCGTCGACGCGCTTGAGCACGCGCCGGGTGATGAACCAGCCGCCGAGGCAGGCGAGCACGGTGACGAGGCCGATGGACAGGGCCAGCGCCCGGCGGATGACGGCCTGCAGCTGCAACCGCTCCTCGACGTCGCGGCCGACGAGGAGCCGGAAGCCGCCGGGCAGCACATAGACGCGCACGAGCGCGCGGAACTCCCGGTCGCCCGCCTCGTCGCTGCGCCTGTAGGCGATCTCGCGCGAGCCGGGTTCGTCGAGAACGTCGAAGGGCACGTCCACGACATTGCCCGCCAGCGGCTCGCCGGTGACTGTTGTGACGAGGTAGAGCGAGGCGCTCGGCGCCCGCGAGCGCCGGTCGATGATGTTGACGAGCCGGCGGATGCCGCCGATGCGATACTGCTCGGCCAGCCCCTGCAGCTCGGCGTCGATAGTGCCCTGGATCTGGTCGTCGAGGACGCGCCGCGCGTTCCACGCAACATAGCCCAGGATGGAGCCCGCGAAGAGGACGAAGACGAGGAGATAGGCCGCCGACAGCTTGAAGGCTGTCGTGCGGAAGAGCTTACCGAGACCCGTCACGGATCATGTATCCCGCTCCGCGCACCGTCTGGATCAGCGGCACGTCCTGGCCCTTGTCGATCTTCGAGCGCAGGCGAGAGACATGCACGTCGATGACGTTCGTCTGCGGGTCGAAGTGATAGTCCCACACGTTCTCGAGCAGCATGGTGCGCGTCACCACCTGTCCGGCGTGCTTCATGAGATACTCGAGCAGGCGGAACTCGCGCGGCTGCAACACGATCTCCTGCCCGCCGCGCGTCACACGATGCGACAGGCGGTCGAGCACGAGGTCGCCCACCTGGTAACTGGTCGGCTCGCCGTTCGCACCCTTCTTGCGGCGGGCGAGCACCTCGACCCGCGCCAGCAGCTCCGAAAAGGCGTAGGGCTTGGGCAGATAGTCGTCGCCGCCCGCCCGCAGGCCCTTGACCCTGTCGTCCACCTGCCCCAGCGCGGAGAGGATGAGCACGGGCGTATCCACGTTCTGCTCGCGCAGCGAGCGGATCAGCGACAGCCCGTCGAGCTTGGGCAGCATGCGGTCCACGACGAGAACGTCGTATTCGCCCTCGCGCGCCATGGCGTAGCCATCGAGGCCATCGGCCGCGTGGTCCGCCACATGGCCCGCCTCGCGAAAGGCCTTCACCATGTAGGCGCCGGCCTCCTGATCATCTTCGATGACGAGAATCTTCATGGCGCTCATGGTAGCAACTCCGAAATGCAAACGGCAGACCGGACGCGGGGATGTCCGGCCTGCCGCCGTGCGGGAGGGGGCGACGGTCTGTGGGCGACAGGCGGCCCGCCGCCCCTTCCCGAGGATCAGGCGATGGGCAGCGCGACGAAGCGGGCCCCGTTGGCCGACTCGACCTGCATCAGCACGGCCTTGCGCCCCTCCTTGCGCAGCTCCTTGACGGCCTCGCGCACGTCCTGCGGGGTCTCGACCTTCTTGCCGCCGACGGAGACGATCACGTCACCCGAGCGCAGGCCGCGCTCCTCGGCTGGGCTGCCCGGCTCGACCCCCACGACGACGACGCCTTCCTTGTCGGCGCCGTCCACCGAGCTGGCGGGCGCCAGCGAAAGGCCGAGCTTGCCGCCCTGCTCCTCGCCGGTCTCGGCGCTCGCGGTCTTCTCGCCGGGCATCTTCGTCAGCGTGACGGAGATCTCGCGCTTCTTGCCGTCGCGCCAGACGGTAACGTCCACCGACTTGCCCGGCGCGAAGCCGGCGATGTCGCGGGCCAACTCGCGGGCGTTCTTCACCTCGTGTCCATCGACGGCGAGGATGGCGTCACCGGTCTTGATGCCGGCCTTCTCGGCCGGGCTCCCCCCTTCGACGCGGGCGACGATGGCACCCTTGGCGTCGTCGAGGCCGAGCCCTTCGGCGATGTCCTTGCTGATGGGCTGGATCTGCACGCCGAGGTAGCCGCGGCGCACCGCACCGTGCTCCTTGATCTCGGCGACGACCTTCTGCACCGTCTCGGCCGGGATGGCGAAGGCGATGCCGACATTGCCGCCCGAGGGCGAGGCGATGGCTGTGTTGACGCCCACGACCTCACCGGCGGCGTTGAAGGTCGGCCCGCCGGAGTTGCCGCGGTTCACAGCCGCGTCGATCTGCAGGAAGTCGTCGTAGGGGCCGGCGCCGATGTCGCGGCCGCGGGCCGAGACGATACCCGCCGTCACGGTGCCACCGAGGCCGAAGGGATTGCCGACGGCGAGCACCCACTCGCCCACGCGCGGTGCATTGCGCGCGAAGCTGACATAGGGGAAGCCGCCCTCGGCATCGACCTTGAGCAGCGCCAGGTCGGTCTTGGGATCGGTGCCGACGATCCTGGCGGAATAGGTCTTGCCGTCGTCGGTCTGGATCTCGACCTCGCGCGCCTTCTCCACGACGTGGTTATTGGTGACGACATAGCCGTCGGCCGAGATGAAGAAGCCGGAACCCTGGGCCTCGCCGTAGCGGCGCGGAGCGGGCCGCTGGCCTTCGTCGCCGAAACGGCGGAAGAACTTCTCGAAGGGGCTGCCCTCAGGCAGGCCGAACTGGCGCAGGTCGAACCCTTCGGCGCTCGCCCCCTCGACCGCCACCTTCACGCGCACGGACACGACGGCGGGCTTCACGTGGTCGACGACATCGGCGAAGCCGGCAGAGGTCGCCGCCGGCACCTGGGCCGACAGGTTCTGTGCATAGGCGGGGGTCGGTCCGACATCGAAGCTGCTCTGCAGCATTGCCCCGGTGGTCAGGGCACCGAGGGCGACGGCGCCCAGCAGCATGGACATGCGCCGGCTGGCGCGCTTCGGGGACTTGATGCGGGCCTTCAGGGCTTCGCTGTGGTCTTTCTCGTGCATAGCCATCTCCGTTGGCGAAATTCTCGGGCTCAGCCCGTTTTCGCCACCGAAGATGGCCAACCGCGCCTTACGGCAGCCTCACGAGGACATGAAATCTTCGTAAGGGTGCCGGCGGCCTCAGCGCCCCGCCTCACACCGCATCACGGCGCGCGCCAGCGCCTGGGCGCGCGGCACGAGCGAGGCAACCTCCATGTACTCTTCCGGCGAGTGCGCCTTGCCGCCCACCGGCCCGAGGCCGCAGAGCGTGGGCGTTCCGACCGCCGCCGAGAAGCCGGCGTCAGAGCAGCCGCCGGTGAACTCCCCCTCGACGACAAGGCCCGAATCGGCGGCCGCAGCCTTGTAGGTCGCCATCATGCGCTCGCTTTCGGGCGTGGCGACGAGAGGCAGGAAGTCGCCGCGCGTGGTGAAGCGCGCGTGGGTGCCGGGAACGGTGGATGCAGCCACGATGCGCTCCACCTCCGCAACGAGCGCGGCGCGCTGATGCGGTGTCACGTATCGCATGTCGACCTCTGCCTCGGCGTAGGGCGCCGTCGTGTTGACCGACTGGCCGCCGCGCACGGTGCCCACGTTGACGGTGATGCCGGCCTCAAGATCGGTCAGCGCATGCAGGGCGACGATCTTGTGGGCGAGCTCGCCGATGGCGCTCGCCCCATCGCCGAAGTTGGCGCCCGAGTGGGCCGCCTTCCCGAAGACCTCGAGGTGTAGGAACACGCCGCCCTTGCGACCGCTGACGATGTTGCCGGAGGCGCGGCCCGGCTCGCCGTTGAACACGGCGCGCGACGCCGCCGCCTCCTCCTCGATGATCTTGCGGGAGAAGGGCGAGCCGATTTCCTCGTCCCCCGTCATCAGCACCACGACCGGCCCAGGAGCGGCATTCCGCGCCGCGAGCGCGGCGAGAACGAAGGCATTGATGACAAGCCCGCCCTTCATGTCGGCGACGCCCGGGCCGTAGGCACGCCCGTCGACAATCTTGAAGGGCCGGCGCGCCGCCTCGCCTTTGGGGAAGACCGTGTCGCGATGGCCGAGAAGGAGGACCGGCTTGAGATTGCTGCCGGGGCAGGCGAGCTCCGCGCGCAGCGCATCGCCGTAGGTCTCGCCCCGCCGCCAGGAAACGGGAATGCCATGGTCGGCGAAGAAGCGGGCAAAGCGCTCACCCACGGCGTCGACACCGGCCTTGTCGTAGCTACCGCTGTCGATGTTCACCACCTCTTCGAGGAGGGCCAGCATCTCGCCCTCCCGCTCCGCCAGCCAGCGGCACACGTCTTCCTCGGCTCCGACGCCTCGCGTCATGGCTCCACTCCCCCTCGGCTGCCGCGCGACATGAATCGCGCGGCCGATCAGAGGCGCCAGCATGCGCCATCGTGCCCGGCGGTGCATCTGCCGGCAGCGCATGACGACGGCCGGGACCATTCGGCCGAGGACAGGAAAAGGCACCGAGCGGCTGTCAGGCGTCCTGATCGCGCCCTTCGAGCAGGGCGGCGAGGCGAGCCTTCTCCTCGTCGCTCAGCGGTGCGATAGCCGCGACTTCCGTCCGCCGGCGCCGCGCCGCGGTCACGATCGCAGCGATGCCGGCGAGGAGCACGAGGAAAGGACCGCCCCAGAGCAAGGCCGTCTGCCAGTTGAACGGCGGACGCAGCAGCACGAAGTCGCCATAGCGGGCCACGACGAAGTTGCGCACCTCCTCGTCACTGTCTCCCGCGCTGAGGCGCTCCCGCACGAGGATGCGCAGGTCGCGCGCGAGCGGCGCATCGGAATCGTCGATGGACTGGTTCTGGCAGACGAGGCAGCGCAGCTCGGCGGAGATAGCCCGCGCCCGCGCCTCAAGCGCCGGGTCGCGCAGCACCTCGTCCGGCTGCACCGCGAGCGCGGGCAGGGCAAGGAGGAGAACGGCGGCAAAGACGGGCAGGAACCGTCGCATCGCCCTACTCCGCCGGAACCATCCGGGCGCGGGCAGCCGCAGGTGCGGCGACGCGCAGGCGCCGGTCCGTCAGGGAAAGGAGCCCGCCGGCGGCCATGACAACGGCACCGAGCCAGACAAAGAGCACGTAGGGCTTCCAGTAGATGCGCACGCCGAGCCCGCCGGACGGCTGCGGCTCGCCGACGCTCACGTAGAGCTGGCTCGGCCCGAGCGTCATGATGCCGGCCTCCGTGGTCGGCATGCCGCGCGTCACATAGAGGCGCTTCGCCCCCTCGACGGTGCCGACGATGCGTCCGTCGCGCAGAACGGTGAAGCGCGCCACGTCCTCGCGGTAGTTGTGGGCCGTGCGCGGGAAGACGGCGTCGAGCCGCAGCGTGTAGCCACCGGCACTGACGAGATCGCCGCGGTTGACCACGGCCAGCGTCTCGGTGCTCCAGGCCTGGGCGGCGATGCCGAGGACAGTGATGCCGACACCGGCGTGGGCGATGGCGGTGCCCCAGGCCGAACGCGGCAGGCCGAGCGCACGGCGCAGCATGACGGGCAGAGCGACGCGCGCCCCTCCGGCGCGGTGGAAGATGTCCACCGCCGAGCCGACGACGAGATAGACCCCGAGCCCGATACCCACGAGGGCGAGCACCGGCCCGCCGCGGACGAGGGCGAGGACGACGAGCGCGCCGGCGATGCCCGCACCGTAGGCAACCCACAGGCGCTGCAGCGTGCCGAGCAGATCGCCTCTCTTCCAGGCAATCGTCTGGCCGATGGGGATAAGCGCGAGCAGCGGCATCACGATCGGCAGGAAGGTCGCGTTGAAGAAGGGCTCGCCGACGGAAATCTTGGCGCCCGTCAGCGCCTCCAGCGCCAGCGGATAGAGCGTGCCGATGAACACGGTGGCGCAGGCCGTGACGAGCAGCAGGTTGTTGACGACGAGCGCCCCCTCCCGCGAGACCGGCGCGAACAGCCCGCCCTGGCGCAGCAGCGGTGCGCGCCAGGCGAACAGGGCGAAGCCCCCGCCGATGAAGACGACGAGAATGGCGAGGATGAAGGCGCCGCGCGTCGGGTCCGTGGCGAAGGAATGCACAGAGGTCAGCACGCCCGAGCGCACGAGGAAGGTGCCGAGCAGCGACAGCGAGAAGGTGAGGATGGCGAGCAGGATGGTCCAGACCTTCAGCGCATCACGCTTTTCCATCACGATCGTGGAATGCAGCAGCGCCGTGCCTGCGAGCCACGGCATCAGCGACGCGTTCTCCACCGGATCCCAGAACCACCAGCCGCCCCAGCCCAGCTCGTAATAGGCCCAGTAGGAGCCCATCGCGATGCCGAGCGTAAGGAAGAGCCAGGCCGTGAGCGTCCACGGCCGCACGGCGCGCGCCCAGACGGCATCAATGCGCCCTTCGATGAGCGCCGCCAGCGCGAAGGCGAAGGAAATGGAGAAGCCGACATAGCCGATGTAAAGCAGCGGCGGGTGAACGGCGAGGCCGGGATCTTGCAGGATCGGATTGAGGTCCTGCCCTTCGAAGGGCGCCGGGTCCAGCCTCAGGAAGGGGTTTGAGGTGAACTCGATGAAGGCGAGGAAGGCGAAGGCGACCGCGCCCTGTATGGCGAGCGTCAGGTGGCGCAGGCGCGACGGCACGGCGCGACGCGACAGGGCCACCATGGCGCCGAACAGGGTGAGGATCAGCACCCACAGCAGCATGGAACCCTCGTGATTGCCCCATACGCCCGTGAGCTTGTAGACGAACGGCTTCAGCGAGTGCGAGTTCTCGACGACATTGACCAGCGAAAAGTCCGACGTCGCATAGGCATAGGTCAGCGCCGAGAAGGCCAGTGCCACGCAGGCGAAGGCGGCAAGCGCGGCCGGCGTGGCGATGGCCGCGAGCGCGCCGTCACGCACCGTGGCCCCCCACAGCGGCATGAGAAACTGCACGAGCGAGAGCCCGAGGGCGAGGGTCAGCGCATAGTGCCCCGTTTCGACGAACATCAGGCCTCACTCGCTCGCCGTGGTTGGGCTGCCGGCCGGCGCATCCGCCTTGCCGCTGTGCTGCCACAGCCCCTGCTCCTTCAGGCTGTCGGCGACCTCGCGCGGCATGTAGTTCTCGTCGTGTTTGGCGAGCACGCTGTCAGCCCGGAACAGTCCCGGCCCTTCGAGCACCCCCTCTGCCACGACCCCCTGCCCCTCACGGAAGAGGTCCGGCAACAGGCCCGTATAGCGCACGGTGATGCTGCGGTTCGTATCGGTCACGGCGAAGGTCACGTTCTGGCCCTCGCCCTTCACCACCGAGCCCGCGGCAACGAGGCCGCCCAGACGCAGGCGCGTGCCGGGCGCGACCGCCTTGGCCTCGATATCCGTCGGTGAATAGAAGAACACGATGCTGTCGCGCATGGCGAACAGCACGAGCCCGAGCGCCACCCCGAGCACGGCCAGGGCCGCGGCGATGAGCGTGAGACGTCTTTGCTTGCGGGTCACTGCCGCGCTCCGGTCCCGTCGGTTTCGAGTGACAGCTCGCGCGCGAGCGCCGTCAACATATCGAGCGAGGCGGCATCGGCCGCAAGCTGCTTCCGTGCCTTGTCCAGAGCCTCGCGGGCCTTGTCCTTCTCGCCGAGGACGACATAGGAGCGCACGAGCCGGGCCCAGCCGGCAGCGTCCGATCCGTCCGCCTCGAGCCGGGCGGCGAGCCCCTCCACCATGCCGCGGATGGCCCGCGCCTGTTCTTCCTGCGGCTGCGAGACGATGGTATTGGCACTGGCGCTCGCCGAAAGGGCTGCAAGCCGCTGCTCGACGGCGCCGCGCCAGGGCGCGTCGGCCGGCGCATCGGCCAGGAGCTTCTGCAGCATGTCGGCCGCTCTGGCGCTGTCCCCGTCCTGGCCGGCGGCGAGCGCGAGGTAGTATCTCGCCTTGGGATTGGCCGGATCGAGCGCAAGGGCGCGCTCGAAGGCGGCGCGTGCCCGCGCGTCGACGATGCCGCCTGCCTCGGCTGTCACGGCCTCTCCCAGATCGGTGAGGCGCGACGGGGTCTCGCCCAGGATGTCGATGGCCGACTGATAGGCACGTGCCGCGTCTCCGAAGCGTCCCGCCCGCAGATAGACCGGGGCCAGCACCTCCCAGCCACGGCCGTCGCCGGGGTTCTGGGCAAGATGCGCCTCGATCTTCGCGACGGCGGCACCGACGTCAAACTCCTTGCCGTCCATGCGCGCGGCCAAGGGCACCTGCGGCAGGTGCGGCGAGCCCATGGCGCCATAAGTGGCGAGCGCGAGGAGCGGAATCGTCGAGAGCGCGATGGCCGAGGCGGCACGACGCCGGCGCAGGGCCGGCTCCCCCTCGGGGCCCCTGCGCCCGTCCGCGCGCGACGCGCGCAGCAGGCGCCGGCCGATCTCGGCGCGCAGCGCCTCGGCCTCGCTCTCGGAGACGAGGCCCGCCTCGCGGTCGCGTTCGAGATCGGCCATCTGCTGGCGGAAGAAGGCCGCGTCGCCGGCCTCGGCCGCATCGGCCGGCTCGGCGCGCGACAGGGGCCACAGCACCGCAAGCACGGCTGCGCCGGTCATCAGGGCAAAGACAAGCCAGATCAGCATGAGCTCTGTTTAGCTCAAGGCCTGTGGCCGGCTCATGTCACGATGCGGCGACATAAGGTCACGCAGCATGCAAGACATTGATCCGTCTCACACCCGTGGCAGCCGCAGGCTGGCGCGCAATCCCCCCTCGGGCGCCACGCCGAGTTCAAGCGCGCCGCCGTAGAGTCCGGCCAGCTCGCTGACGATGGCAAGGCCGAGGCCGGAGCCGGGCTTGCTCTCGTCGAGACGTCGCCCGCGCTGCACGGCCGCCTGGCGCTCGGCCTCGCCGAGACCCGGACCGTCGTCATCGACGAGGACGAGGAGAACCGGCGGCTCGCTGCCCGGCACGGCACTGGCGCGGATCCGGACGCGGCTGGCCGCCCACTTGCAGGCGTTGTCGGCAAGGTTGCCCACCATATCCTCGAGATCCTGCCGCTCGCCGCGGAAGCGCAGGCCCGGCTCGACCTCGAGCGTCAGGGAAAGGCCGCGCCGCTCATGGATGCGCTCCAGAGCCCGCACGATGCCGGCGACGGCCGGTTCAACTTCCGTGATGGTACCCAGGGTGCCCGCGAGCGCCGCCGCACGGGCGCGCTCGAGGTAGTAGTTCACCTGGTCACGCATGACGAGGGCCTGCTCGCGCACCTTGACGGCGAGTGGATCGTTCCGGGCATCGGCCTCGTTGAGAATGACGCTCAGGGGGGTCTTCAGGGCATGGGCGAGGTTGCCCACCTGGGTGCGGGCGCGCTCCAGGATCTCACGGTTGCTGTCGATGAGGAGGTTGAGCTCGCCCGCGAGCGGCGCAATGTCGTCGGGGAATGTGCCGGCAATGCGCTCGGCCTCGCCGAGGCGGACGGCGCCGACCGCACGACGCAGCCGCACGAGCGGGCGCAGGCCGTAGCGCACCTGCAGCAGGGTCGTCAGCCCGAGCACGAGCGCCAGGGTGAGGAAGGTCGCCGCCACGACCAGTTCGAACTGGCGGATATCGCTCTCGATGGTGTCAGCCGGAGCCGCGACCGAGACGAGGTAGCGCCCCTCGTCACCGAGGTCGATGACACGCTCGACGACGCGCAGCCGGCGCCCGTCCACGCCGTCGTAATAGGCCTCGCGGGCATCGCCCTCGCGCGCGGGCGCCCCGAGTTCCGCGAGCGGCGGCAGCCTGCTGCCGAAGAGAGACTTGGAAGCCCGCATCTCCCCCTTGCTGCCGGGGTCGACGCGGATCACCTGCCAGTACCAGCCAGAGAGGGGCAGGTCGAAGCGCGGCTCGCCGAGAGTGCCGAGCGCCTTGTCGTCGAGCGGCTCTGGGCCGGCGAGATCGGCAACGATGTCGGTGAGATAGACCTGCAGCCGCTCGTCGAAGGCGCGCTCGCTGGTGCGGCGGTAGACCTGGGACAGCGCCAGCCCGCCGAGAAGCAGGACGACGCCGGTCCACAGCGCTCCGAGGATCAGCAGACGCGCTGCGATGGAGCGGCGTTCGAAGAAGCCTGTCGGCACGGGCCGGCTACTCCGCCGGTGGCTCGAGCCGGTAGCCGAGCCCCCTCACGGTCTGGATCACATCCACGCCCAGCTTGCGCCTCAGGCGACCGATGAAGACCTCTATCGTGTTGGAATCGCGGTCGAAATCCTGGTCGTAGAGGTGCTCCACCAGCTCCGTCCGCGAGACGACCCGCCCGGCATGATGCATGAGGTAGGCGAGAAGACGGTATTCGTGCGAGGTCAGCCTCACGGGCTCGCCCCGGACAGTCACCCGGCTCGCCCGCGTGTCGAGGCACACCGGCCCGCAGACGATCTCGCTGGAGGAATGGCCGGCGGCACGCCGCAGCAGCGCGCGCACCCGCGCCAGCACCTCCTCCATGTGGAAGGGCTTCGTCACATAGTCGTCGGCGCCGGCATCAAATCCCTGGACCTTGTCGCTCCAGCGGTCACGGGCCGTCAGGATCAGCACGGGCATGTCCCGCCCCGCGCGCCGCCACTTCGTCAACACCGACTGGCCGTCGAGTTTCGGCAGGCCCATGTCGAGAATCACGGCGTCATAGGGCTCTGTCTCGCCCAGGAAGAGCCCTTCCTCGCCGTCGTAGGCGCGGTCCACCACATAGCCCGCTTGCACGAGCGCGTCGGCGAGCTGCCTGTTGATGTCCCTGTCGTCCTCGACAACCAAGAGCCGCACGCGCGCTCCCCCATCCCGGCGCTCAGCGCCCTTCCAGAACCTTGCCGCTGCCGCCATCCACGACGACGCGCATGACGCGGCCGTCGCGGCGCAGGACCGAGATGCGGTAGACGTAGCCTCCGCCCTGCCGGCAGAGCTCCGCCCGCACCACCTCGCCACCCGAGGCGGCGTCCCGGGCGGCCGAGACGGCACGGGAAGGCGCCACCACCCCCCCCTGTGCCACGGCGACGCGCGTCTCCTCCGGCGAAAGGCAAGCTCCCTGCGCCGCAGCCTTGAAGCAGGCGAGTCCGGCAAGAAGCGCGATCGCCGCAAAGATGGTCCTAGCTGCCCACATGGAGCCGAAATATGACGGCCGAGGACTGAACATTCCCTGAATGCCTGGCAGCTGCAGCCGCGCCGAACCACCTCATCGCCCGAGGCGGTTGGTCGCGATCACGCGGAAGACGGTGGAGACGACGAAGCTGACACCGGCGACGATCTGCAGCAGCGCATCCGTAAACGCGCCGGTGTCGATGCCGTCGGTCTCGACGCCGACGAGCGACAGGAGAATGGCGACCATGCCGACGGCATTGGCCCAGACCGTGCGGCTCATGAAGATCGACTTCGTATCCGACATGTCTCTTCCTTTCCCTGCTGTGTGACTGGACATCGTTCCGGGCGTCGCGGCTGCCTGTGCCGCGAGCTGCTTCGCCCGCTTCTCGACCTGCTCCACCCGCCGGCGCCAGCCGCGGCGGAAGAAACGGAAATGGCGCAGCTGCTCGAGGAAGCCGAGGCGCGCCGCGCAATAGCGCTCGATGAGGGGGATGGCGGGCTGCGCCGCCACCGCCGCCAGCGTCACCGGCCCCACGCGCCCGTCGGCAGCCACGCCCGCCACCTGCTGGAGCAGACGTACGGCACGGGCCGGGCCCGAATGGACCGCCGCGTCGAAAACCACGAGGTCGACGCCCGCAGGCAGCTCATCGGCGCGCACGGCGAGCCAGTAGTGCTGCCGGTAGATCACCGCCGCCTCGTGCCGCGTCAGCGCCATCACCTCGGCCAACGCGACGTCACGGCCCCGCACGCGGCGCAGCGTGGCCCGTGTGATGCCGAACTTGGTGGCGCCGCCCGGATCGAGCGGGTGATCCACGTAGCCGCCCTCGAAGGCGAAGACGGATTCGAGCGCCTCGTCGAAACTGGCGATGGCCATGGGCTTCTCTCGCAAGGAGGGGCAGGCTCAACGCACCTCGACCACGCCGCGCCGGGCAAAGCCGCGGCCGACGACGGCGCTGAGCTGGGCTACGGCGATGTCGAGGCGCCGCTGGGGCTGGCCGAAATCGGCCAGCTCCTGTTCCACTGCATAGAGGGCGCGCTGCTCGGGCGTGCGCAGCCGGCGCACCGGCTCACCGTCCCGGAACACGTCGATCTCGTAGGCCTCCACGTCCTCGCCGAGAGGCACCTCCGCGACATCCCAGCCGTCGCCGTTCAGGCGCGTGCGCCGGATGAAGGAGATCTCGATCCCCGCAGCGAGGCGTCGTGCCCTGAGGTGCACCGGCGCCAGGGGCCGTAGCGCGACGTCCGTCGCTTGTGCGCCGAAGGCGGCATAGGCGGGGTCGCCGTGGTCGAGCGTCGCCGGGCCGGCGCGGTAATAGGCATGGCGGCCGATGTCGTCGAGCCGGCTCGTCAACGGCACGAGCGCCTGGTCGAGCAGCACGACGGTCGCCCCTGCCGGGACGGGCCGCGTCGCCAGGAGATCCGAGCCGGCGAGCCCGCGCAGCAAGCAGCCGATGCGGTAGACATCAGCCTCGACAAGCTCGGCCTCGGCTGCGGCCATGATCTCCCATGCGCCGTCGGGGCCCCGCACCGCCATGAGGTTGGCGCCGGAAAGGGCCGCGCCCTTGCCGACGCTGGTGAGCCCCCCCCCCGTGGAGCCGCAATGTCAGCCGGCTCTGCCGGTCCCAGCGCCAGACAGGCCCCGGCGGCAGCAGATCGAGCGTCTGGCCGACGACGGCCGGAAGAGCCGTTTCGGCGAGCGGGGCAAAGCTCGCCCCGTCCTCCGACCGCCAGACGACCACCCGCCCCGGCCACGGGTCCGCGACCACGGCAAGATGCTGGAGGACGGGCGGATCCTGCACGACCGCGGGCAGGTCGAGCACCACAACGTGGGGACGGCCCGGCAGCAACGGCGCCGGCTTCGGCGGTGGCGGCTGATGGACGGCAGGCAGCGAGAAAACAGAAGGCTCGATCCTGCGGGCCGTGGCGCGCCGGGCCGTGCCATCCGTGAGCTGCGTGATCTGATAGGTTTGCGGCGCCGGCAGCACCGGCAGGGCAACAATGTCGCCGACCTGGAGGCCCGCGAGCCGCGGCGCCAGCGAGAACTCGGCTGTCTCGCGCCCCACCCAGAGATCCTGCAGCCAGATCTCGGCGAGCCTCATCGCCTCGCCGGCACGGATAACAAGGGCGAGATCGGCGCTCGCCTCACGCCGGCTCATCCCCTCCAGCCGTCGCGACCGGGCCGCGGCGCGACGGAAATCGCGCTCGCTATCGCTGTAGCCGATGCGCACCTCGCGCGGCAGCTCGGTCTCCTGCTGGCGCCGCAGGGCGACGAGTGCGCCGCTGTCGTCGGGCACGAGATCGTCTTCACCGAGGCTCGCCGCCACGGGCCGGGCGTGCATGGCGAAATGCAGCACGCCGCCACTGGCGAGCGCATTGAAGCCGAAGGCTTGCGCCAGCGGCTCCAGCGCCTGGCGGGCCGACATCGTCCGGTCCACCACATAGCCATCGACCATGCCGTCGATATCGAGCCGTTGCGGCAGGTCGACGGAAAAGTCGCGCAGTATGGCCGCAACCAGCCTGTCGAGCGGCACGCTCTCCAGCCGCCCGGTCAGCCAGTGGCCGGTCTGCCAGTTCTCCCCGTCGGACCAGACGCCGAGCATCTGCGGAGAGGCCGGGAAAGGGCGCGCATCCCACGCCCAGACGAAGGCATGGCCGGGCGCGACCATCGGACCGCCGTAGACCGGCGAGACGGGATTTGCCGAACCGGGCTCGCCATAGACCGCGAGCATCGCCTCGAGCCCCCGAATCTGGATGAGGTCGTCACGCCCTCCCGAGGAGAAGGGCGGGAGTCCCCCGTCGACCGATTTCGGATCGGGAAAGACGTTGGGCGCATTCGTGCCCTTGTCAACGGCGGGCACCCCGAACTCCGTCAGCCAGACGGGTTTGGACCTCGGCTGCCAGGCCGTGGGACCGGTCTCGACACCATCCACGCGTTCGATGTGCTCGTTCGCCCACCAGCCGGCCAGATCCTTCTGCCGGAACAGCCACGGCTTGCCGTAGGCTCCATCCGTGATGGGGCTGCGGCGCTGCGCGATGCGATCCTCCTCGCTCGCGTAATACCAGTCGTACGCCTCGCCGGCGGTCAGCCGGCTGCGCAGGTAATCGCGGTCGTAGATGGAGCGGGCCTCGGCCGCATCGCCATGGCCGGTGCCGTCGCGCCAGTCGCTCAGCGGCGGGTAGAAGTCGATCCCCACGGCGTCGATGGCGGGTGATGCCCAGAGGGGATCGAGCGGGAAGCGCACCTCCCTACCGCCCTCAAGCACATGGGCACCGTATTCCGTCCAGTCGGCCGCATAGGTGATGGCCGAGCCCTCGCCGACAATTGTCCGCACCGCCTCCGCCAGGGCGATGAGGGCCGATGTTGCCGGATAGTGGCCCGAGGCGGAGCGCAGCCGCGTCAGGCCGACGAACTCCGAGCCGATGACGAAGCCATGCACGCCGCCCGCCGCCACCGCAAGATGGGCGTAATGCAGGACCTGCCGGCGCAGGGACCACTGCGGCGGCCCGTGATAGGAGACGACATCCCCCGAACGGGTGAAATGGTGTGGCTGGGCGTTACCGAAGAAAGCCTGCACCTGAGCCTCGACCGCCGGCCCTCCGTCGGGCGAGCCCGGCCGGCCCGGGGCCGGATGGCATGTGAGGCGGCCTCGCCAGGGATAGGCCGGCTGCCCGGCGGCTCCCGTCCAGGGATCGGGCAGACTGTTGCCGGCCGGCACGTTTATCATGACGAAGGGATAGAGCACGACCTCCAGGCCGCGCGCCTTCAGGTGCCGGATGAGCGCGACCACGCTGTCGTCGGAGGGCGTGCCGCCGTAGGCGGGCCGGCCGTTGACATGGCTGACAACGCGCGCCGTCCCGCGTGTGAGGGAGGAAACCCGCCACGGCCGCAGGCCGCTTCCGTCCTCGGTCGTCTTGTCTGCAGCCTCGACACGCGGCGCGATCGTGCAGGAGCCGGCGCGCAGGTCGTCCCCGAACCAGCTCACCACGAGCGCGACGCGTTCCAGGTTGGGGCACAGCGCCGTCAGCATGTCGAGCGAGGCAACGACATCGACGCCGCTCATGAGCTGATGGCGGTTTTCCGACTGGCTCGCACCGAGGCCCACCACCTGCGTGATATGCCTCGGCATGTAGCCGAACTCACTCGCGCCGGGGATGAGGTTGATGGCACGGACGGCGCTGCCGAGCCCCTCCACCGGACGCACCACCTCGAACGAGAACTGCGGAATGCGGTTGCCATAGGGCCCGAGCGGCAGATGCTCGAACACCACATAGGCGAGGCCGCGGTAGGCGGGCGCGTTCTGCGCCCCCTCCTTGGCGATGATGAGCGGATCGGGCGCCTGGCTCTCGCTGCCGCAATGGACGCGCATGTTGACCCGCGTGAGGTCGATCTCCTTGCCGTCCGCCCAGACACGGCGGACGAAGGCGATGGGGCCCTCGCACAGGCCGATGGCGATGTTGGCGTAGTAGCTGTAGGTCGTCTCGATTGTCGTCGTCTTCGGCGACGAGCCCTTGCCGCCGGACGAGGGCGTGCGCGTGACGGTGGTTACCGCCTCCTCCTTCAGGCGGTGTCGCCCAGATCAGCTGTCCGCCGACGCGCGCCCGGCCGTAGACACGGGGGATGGGCGCCCCCTCCGTCGAGGTAATGCCCTCGACATCCTGGAGGCGCGGCCCTTCGACGACGCGCCGGGTGCCGCCGCCCGCGCGCGAGATGAGGGCGCTGTCGATGGCCGCCCCCGCAAGCCCTCCGAGCGCCCGCCCGACGATGGCGCCGACGGGCCCGCCGACAAGCCCGCCCAGGGCCGAGCCGGCAACCTGCAGGACGATCGTGGCCATCAGTCGGTTACTCCCGGGAAGCGGAAGGCGAAGGCAAGATGCCGGCGCCACCAGCCGCACAGCGGCACCTCGGCAACGGCGGCGCCGTCATGGGCGTGCACCATGCTCGCGGCATCCGTCATGATTGCCGCGTGCTTGGCCGGCAGGTGCGCCCGCCAGCGGAAGAGGAGGACATCCCCCGCCCCCGCCTGCCCGATCGGGACACGGACGAAATGGCGCTCGCCGGCCTCTGCCATTGTCTCGCGCAGGCCGGCCTCGGCCCAGTCGGGCGCGTAGGGCGGCACTGCCTCGGGCTCCGGCCCCACCACCTCGCGCCACACCCCGCGCACGAGGCCCAGACAGTCGCAGCCGACGCCCTTGAGAGAGGCCTGGTGGCGGTAGGGCGTGCCGATCCAGCCACGGGCCGCGGCGACGATGGCGGCCCGTTCGATACCCGCTCTCATCGAAAGAAGCTCCCGCCGTCGTGGCCTTCCCCCTCGCGTGGATAGGCGACGACGAAGTCGTTGCCCGGCATGTGCGGGAAGCCGCGGAAGTTCACGACGTTGGCGAAGCGGTCCCGGCAGGTGGCGTGGCGCTTGTCGCAGCCCGCCGTCACGGTGAAGGCGTCGCCCGCGCCAATGGTCGCGGCGGGCGCTTGCCACAGGGTGAGCACGTGCTTGTGCCCATCGCGCCGGTGGTGTTTGACCTCCACTGCGGCGGCGCCGGCATTCGCTCCGGCCGTCCAGACCAGCCGACCGCCGGTAAACCAGCCGTCGGCATAATCGCCGAGGTCGCCCGCCTGCACGAGGAGCCGCCCGTCCGTCGCCGCCACGCTGCCCTCGGCGCAGAAGGCAGGCAGCGTCAGGTCGATGCCGCAGCGGGCATCGCCCAGGTCAGCGGCGCAGGCGAGCGAATAGAGCCTCCCCTGGGGCTGGTCGAGACGGTGCATGATGCCGCGCAGCTCGGCGAGAAAGGCGTGGTCAGTGCGCTTGATCTCGCCGATGGAGGCGACGTCGAGGAGAAGGCGTTGCCCCTCCGGATCGGCCCAGTTGACCAGCCACGTCTCGACCGTGGCGTCGTCGTAAAGCCCACTGACGATATCCGCCTCGGTCAGGGACAGGGCGCTCAGCGCGCCGGCAACCTCGCTCGTCGCAACGGCAAAGCCCAGCTCCGCCGAGATCTCCGATGGCTCGAGACCGCTGCAAGCGGCGAAGGTGACGCCAGCGAAGACGAGATCGCGGTCGTGATCGGTGAAGCCGAGAACCACGCCGTCACGGCGCAGCAGCTTCCAGCAATGGCACAGCGTTGTCGCGCCCTCAGCCATGTGCCCTGCCAGGGCCGGAGCGATGTCGCGCATGAGAGCATCCTCGGAAACTGCCGTCAGGGAACGATCTCAATCACCGGCAGACTGGGGATGGCGCCTGCCGAGAAGGCCGCGCAATCGATCTCCAGCCGGTCGGTGTCGAAGCGGACCGGAACGTCGAACAGGTACCCGGCCGTCACAACCGCGCCGGAGGCCGGGACGCGACTCTCGGCGAAGGTGACGACGCCCGTCGTCGCGTCGCAGGAGAAATCAAGGCCGGGGGTGAGCTCCGTCCCGTCGATGGCGACGCGGACGCTGCCATCGACGGGCTTGAGAATCGGCCGTTCGTAGGGCGCATGGGCACCGCCGTACCGCTTGAGGAGCTGGAAGGTGGCCTTCTGCCCGTCGCCGGTCCCGATCACCTGGTCCGTCGCCGCGGGTTCCTGCGACGGGAGACAGGACTTGAAATCAAGGCGGTCGCGCCAGCGGAAGCCGTAAAGCCGCCCGCGCCTCTCCTCGAAGAAGGCGAGCGCTGTCGCTAACGCGTCGAGCGTCTTGATGCCGTAGCCTGCTTCATAGCGCCGGCGGGAATGATACCAGCGCGCGTTGCGGCTCTCGCGCCCGGAGCCGAGGAGGACGATATCCGTGCGCCGCTCGGGACCGCCGCTGCTTGCAAGCGAGATATCGATGGGAAACCTGACTTCGTGGAACGCGCCCATCGCGTCTTCCTCAAAGCGCGCGCTGGCCGCGGGCGACGGCGCGAGCGAGCGCCGCCGTCACCTGCGCTTCCGAGCGCCGGAAACTTTCGGCATCGTTGGTCGTGATGTTGACTGTGACCTGCGTCGGCGCAGCGCCGCGGCCACCCGTGGCCCGCACGCCCAGCCTGCCATCCGGCCCGCGAGCGAGCGGCATGATCGCCTCGGGGCCGCGCTCGCCCATCAGCCCGAGCCCGCCGGCGAGCGGGAAGTAGGTCGGCCTTGCGACGACGCCCCCCTCGGCGAAGGGCTGCACGAGGCCGCGCGAGATCACGCCGCCTTTCGCAAAGGGCAAGACGCCGGACAGGCCCCCGAGCACGGCCTCGATGCCGCTGCCCAGCGCGCTCTCCAGCGGCTTCGTCGCAGCCCGCAACGCGATGTCGACCAGACGCTGGCCGATGCTGCGCAGTACATCCTCGAAGCGCCGGCCCTCTACCACACTCGACGAGAAGGCCTTGACGAGCGTGGCACCAAAGCTCGCCGCCAGCCGGTTTGCCTCGCGCAGGGGATCGAGGTCGATGCCCAAATCCTGCGAATGGTCGCTCGTCATGACACGCTGGCTCCTTCCGTGGTCGAAGTGTCGGGGAAAGCGCGCATCAGCGCGTCGAGATCCGCCCGCCCCGGCGCGGCGGTGCGGCCGATACCGAGTGCACGTGCGGCCGCTGCTATCTCGCGCGGTGTCAGACGCCAGAAGGCGTCCGGGCCTAGCCGCAGGACGCCGAAGCCGAAGGCCTGCACCACGTCCCAGGGAAAGGGCTGGCAGGCGCCAGCCTCGGGGCGCCCTGCGGCGGTCAAGGGTTTGGCCGGGGCCCCTCCCCGGCTCCGAATGTCACTGCGAGCAGCCGGGCGACGATGGAGGCGAGGTTCTCGAGGCCTTGCCCGATTGGCAGCGCCGCGACCTCCCGGTCGCTCATCTGCCGCCCTCCGCCGCGGATACCGGCACCGAGGAGGCGGATCATGTCGCCGGCAGACAGGCGGCCGCGCGCGAAGCGCTCGCCGAGGGCCGCGAGATCCTCGACGCCGAAGGCCTCTTCCAGCTCGGCCAGCGCCCCGAGCGTCAGGCAGAGCACAAAGGTTTCGCCACCGATGTCGGCCGTGATCTCTCCGCGTCGTGCATTGGCCATGGTGGCCTCACAGGGCCGAGAAGGTGAGCGCGCCGGCGGATTCCAGCGCGAGCTCGAAGGTGACCTCGCCCGCGTGGTCGCCGCGATACTCGAGGGCCGTCACCTGAAATGGTCCCTCGATGGTGCCGAAATCCGGCACCACGACCTGCCAGTGCCGGATGTCGTCGTCGAAGAACAGCTCGCGCACATAGGCGTCGGATGCCTCGTCCTTGAAGATGCCCGAGCCGCTGATGCCGGCCCGGCGCACGCCGGCGCCGGCGAGCAGCTCGCGCCAGCGACCGGCCGATTCCGCATGCGTGACGTCAACCGTTTCGGCGTTGAATGCGATCTGCCGGGCCCTGAGCCCGGCGACCGTGACAAAAGTGCCGCCGATGTCGAGCTTCAGCAGCAGGTCCTTGCCTTTCTGGGCACCCATGTTGTGGTCTCCGGTGGATCGGTCGGTGATGGCGTCGTCACGGCGCCGGCAGGCGCTCCGTCACGGCTCTCAGGCGCAGCGTCACGCGCGCACGGTCCGCCCGCTCGTCGCGGCGGGCCTCGGTCTCGACGGTGCGGATGGCGACGAGCCGGTGGCCGTCGAGCGGCAGCGAGGCTTCGCCCAGCAGCGCATCGATACGGCCGGCGCTTTCGAGTGCGCTGCGCGCGCTGCCGCCCCGGGCCCAGACGGTGAGCGTGATGTCGTGCTCCTCGCCGGCGTCGGTGCCTGTCGACCAGTCGCGAGCCTTCCAGGGGCCGATGACGCAGTAGAGGCCGTCGAGGCCCCGCGGCACCTCGTCGAAAATGCGCGCCCCCCCGAGGAGGGCAACGAGGTCAGCGTCGGCGGACAGGCGGGACACGACCGCTTCCCGCAGCGCGATGTAGGACGGCTTCACGGCGTTACCTCCTGCAGCGTGCATACGAGCCGGCGACGGCGGCCGTCGGGGTCGACGGCGGACAGCACGGCGAAGGTCCGCCCCCCGAGGGCGAGGCGGCAGGAGCCGTCGACATCGGCGCGCCAGCGCATCTCCGCCCGGAAACGTGCGGCGAGATGGCGCCGGTCGGCCCGCTCCTGCTCGTCGTCGCCCGCCGTCACACCGTCGAGCGAGCACCAGAGATGCCCGTCGACCTTGAAGGCGCGGTCGACGCCGCCGGTGCCGTCCGGGCTCTCATTCGGCCGCAGCAGAGCCGCCCGGTGGCGCAAGCGGCCAAGCGCAAGGGCGGCCATGTCACAACCTCGTCCGTCGCCAGGGCGCGAGAAGAGCGACGACTTCCGGCGGCAGAGGCGGCTTGTGCGCGACCGGCTCATCGCCCCTGTTCTCGAACCAGTGGGCCACCAGCAGGCGGATTGCCTGGCGCAGCGGACCCGGCACGTCATCAGCCCCGCCGAAACCCAGCCGCACGTCAACCTCGACGGCGCGTGGCGGGGCCGCCAGCCGGTCGAAGTAGAGGGCATCGCGCTCCACCGTCGCGGCCGGCGAGACGACCCCTTCCGGCACGGCGAGCTCGGCGCCGGCCATGTCGCGGCCGCGCACCGACAGGACGGAGTCGACCGGTGCCATCGGCAGGCGCAGCACGCCCGCTCCCGGCCACGCCTCGAGCACGAAACGCCAGGTCTGGGAGACGAGCGCCAGCCCGCTTACGGCTTCGACAGTCAACCGCGCGGAGGTGACGAGCGCCGCGAGGAGCCCGTCCTCCGCCGTATCGTCAAGACGTACGAAGGCCCGCGCCTCGGCGAGAGCCACTGGCTCCTCCGCAGGCGGCTGCAGCAGGATGGGGGTCATGAAAACCTCAAAATGGTGCGCGCCCTCTTGCGCCGATCGAAGCCGCCGCTAAGGCTGGCGCGACCGACGAAAGGACTTTGGTTCGTGAAACGGCGCTCGCCTCGCGCCATCCGGCGCCTCATCCCGACGATCCTCCTGGCCGCCGGCCTGCTCGGCCCTTTGCATGGGCCGGCCGAAGCCGTGATCGGTGGGCGGGAGGACGCCGGGCCGCTCGCGCGGGCGAGCGTCATGGTGCTGAACGCGCGCGGCGGCGTGTGCAGCGGCATCGTCCTCGCACCCGACGTCGTGCTGACGGCCGCCCATTGCGTGACCGGCGCCGAGGCCTACCGCGTGCACTATCGTGACAGGACCGGCGAACCTGTGCTGATCACGCCACGTGAGATCGTCGTCCACCCGCGCTACGACCGCGACGCCATCAAGGCCCGCCGGCGATCGGTGGACATCGCCCTGGTGCGGCTGCCGCAGCCGCTGCCGCAGTCCTTCGCGACGGCAGCCCTGTCGCGTGCGGCGCCGCCGCGGGAAGGCGCGCGGCTGACGATCGGCGGCTGGGGCGTTGCCGCAGAGGGGGACCACCGCAGCACCGGCACCTTCCGCGTGCTCGAGATGACGGTGGTGGAGCCCTACGGGCCGGGACGCATCCTCGTCTGGCTGGCGAACGGCACGAAGCGCCGTGCCGGCGCCTGTGAAGGCGACTCCGGCGGCCCCATCGCCGACGCCGGGGGCCTCGTCGTCGCCGTGACCGGCTTCGCCCGCGGCGAGGGCCGCGACCGTTGCGGTGCCATGACGCAGGGCACGCTCGTCGCACCCGAGCGGGCTTTCATCGACGCAACGCTTGAGCGCTGGGGACGCCGGGCCGACTGGGCTGAGTGAGAGGCCGTCACTCCGAGAAGGTCAGCAGCTTGATGGCGTCGAAATCCTGCACGCCGCCGCCGACGCGCTTCGTCGTGTAGAAGAGCACGTAAGGCTTGGCGGAATAGGGATCGCGCAGCACGCGGACGCCGGCCCGATCGACGACGAGATAACCGCGACGGAAGTCACCAAAGGCGACCGCCGGGGCATCGGCCGCGATGTCCGGCATGTCCTCGGCCTCGACCACCGGGAAGGACAGCAGCGACGCGTGCTGGCCGGGGCCGGCTGGCGGCTGCCACAGATACCGGCCCTCCTCGTCCTTCATCTTGCGGATGACGCTCTGCGTCTTGCGGTTGAAGATGAAGGACGCGTTCTGGCGGTAGCCGGCCTTCAGCGCGTGGACGAGATCGAGGAGCACGTCGGCCGGCGCCTCGTCGGCGAAGGCGCCGGCGGCTCCGGTGGAGATGGTGCCGATCTTGCCCCAGCTCCAGTTGGCGTTTGCGACGCGCTCGTAGGCCAGGAAGCCCTTGGGCTTGTTGACGCCGTTGCCGTTGACGAAGGCCACGCCCTCCTGCTCGGCGAAGGCCGTCTCCACCTCCTCGGCAAGCCAGGCATCGATGTCGACCACCGCATCGTCGAGCAGGGTCTGCGTCGCGGCCGGCATGGCGTAGAGTTCCATCGCCGGGAAGGTCTGCTCGGCGAGCGTCGGCCCGTTCGTCTGAGGACGGGGCTCCTGCTCGCCCACCCAGCCCGTGGCTGGCCCGGCCGTTGCTACGGCGCGCTTGTAGGTGCCGCCCGAGATGAGGCGCACGGTGGCCAGGGAGCGGATGGGCGAGATGGCAGCCAGACGGCGCAGCACCTCGCCTTCCACGTCCGCCGGCACGAGATAGCCGCCGTCGGGGCCGGAGCCGGCGCTGAGGGCCTTCTCCTCCAGTGCCTTGAGACCGCTGGCCTCGCCGGTGCGCACATAGGTGTGGAAGGCGCTCTTGTGCTCGTCCACTGCGGGCGCGACCGGACCGCCGAGCGGCGGCCTGCGCAGGTCGAGCGCCATCCGGTCGAGCCTGCTCTTGGTCTCGTCCAGCGCCGCATCGATCCGGGCGAGCTTCTCCTCCACCAGGATGTCGACCGGCCGGCGCGCCTCCAGCGCCTCAAGGCGCTGATCGTTGGTCTCCTTGAAGGCCTCGAAGGCGCGTGAGAATTCCTCGAAGGCCGCGCTGACATCCGTGCCGAGCGCCTTCGTCTCCAGTGCGTTGGTCATGTAGCGGTCCTTTCGCTTGGATGAATGCGTTGCGCGGCGTGCCGAATGAGGCACGCGAGGCCTCCGGCATCGGCGCCGTGCGCCAAGCCCTTGCGGAGGGCCGGACGCGCGATGACCCGCGCGCCCGGCTGCATCGGGAAGGTGACGAGCGAGATCTCCCAGAGGTCGAGTTCCAGGATGCGGCGCAGCCGGGCTCTTGCATCGTTGACGGCCCGCCGCACGCGGAAGCCGATGGAGAGCCCGTCGAGTCCGCCCTCGGCGATGAGGCTCGCGATCTCGCGGGCTCGGGCGACGCCGGCGTTGAGCCGGCCGCGCACGAAGAGGCCGTGCGCGTCCTCGCGCAACAGCAGCCAGGTGCCGACCGGCTGGGCGGCATCATGCTGAAAGAGCATGCGGATGCCGCCCGCACCGCGCCGGGCGAGGCTGGCCGCGAAGGCGCCGCGCTCCACCACGTCCCGGCCGAGGTCGGGCACGCCGAACCTGCTCGCATAGCCCTCGAAGACCATGGGATCGTCGCCCGAGCTGCAGGCGCCGGGCATCATCGGGCGGGCCCTCAACGCGCCGACCCTGGCCGGGCCGGAGGCGACGCGCTGCGGCGCCTCTCGCCGTCCAGCCTCTCGAGCGTGCGGACGAAACCGGCAATCGTCTCTCTGAAGCGCGCCTCCGCGGCTTGGACGGTCGCCGTGGCCTCGGCACGCCGGCGCGCCGGGCCGCTCGATCGCTTGCGGTTCATGGATCGTCTCCTGAATAGCGTCTGTTGAAGCGCGCGAGCTCGCGCACGAAATGGTCAAAGCGCCGGTTCGCCGCCGCGAGCTCGCGCAGCGCGAGGCCGGCCAGGGCGGACGCGCCGCTCGCCCACAGGAACAGGGCGAGATGCGCGAGGTCGCCGCGCGCGATGATGCTGTCGGTCACGGCGCCCATGGCTGCCCTCACTCGTTCTGTGTGAAGCGTTCCCGCCGCCCATAGCCGACAGCCTCGCGCTTCTCGTCGTCGCTCAGGAAGTCGGCGGCCGACACCCGTCGCCACAGGGCTTCGCGCTCGCATGCCAGGGCGTCGATGCGGTCGAGATCAATCTCGAAGTGCAGGTCACGGCCAAAGGCCGGGCCGAGCCAATGCGCGAAGCTTGCCGCCGCGCGCTGGGCGAGCGGGATCACCGTCTGGCGCCAGAAGGAGCGGTTGGCCTCCGCAAAGTTGGCATAGGTGTTGTCGCCGGGCAGGCCGAGCAGCATCGGCGGCACGCCGAAGGCGAGCGCGATCTCGCGCGCCGCTGCGGCCTTCGCCTCCACGAAGTCCATGTCCTTGGGCGAGAGCGACAGCGGTCGCCACTCGAGCCCGCCGTCGAGCAGCAGCGGCCGGCCGGCGTTCTCGTGTCCCTGGAACTGCTGCTCGAGTTCACTCTTCAGGCGCTCGAACTGCGCGTCAGTCAGGCCTATTCCGTCCGGGCCCCTGTAAACCAGCGCGCCTGACGGCCGGGCGGCATTGTCGAGCAGGGCCTTGTTCCAGGCGCTTGCGGCATTGTGGATGTCGACGGCGCCCGCCGCAGCCTGCATGGGCGACAGGCCGTAATGGTCGTCGACGGGATTGAACAGGCGCAGGTGCAGGACGGGATCGACGGGGCAGCCCCCTTCACGCGCCAGGCGGACGGTGCGTCCACCTACCGTATAGTCGTAGGCGGCGGGCCAGCCGTCACTGCCGGGCACCACGCGCATGCGGTCGGGCCGCAGCACATAGAGCTCCCGCGGTACACCGCCCACGCAGACCGCCTCCGCATAGGCGTTGCCTGCGACGAGCAGGTGGCCGAAAAGGCTCTCCAGGAAGGAGCCGCCGTCCTCGCGCGGGTTCGGCCGCCGCACGAGGTCGAGCAGCGGATGCCGCTCCGGCTCCATCGCGCCGTCGCGCAGGATCCAGGGCACCGAGGCTGCCGCCTCCGCCACCAGCTTGACGCAGCGGTGGACGACGGGGTTGCGCGAGAAACCCTCGCGGGCGAGCGCCTCGAACTCGTGCGACGTCCAGACGGGCCTGCCGACGCCGTAGATGGCGAGAAGGGGCGCCACACACGAGGCTTTCGTCTCCGGCGCGGCGTCGGCAGGGCGCACGGCGGCGGGCCGCTGCATCCAGCGGTCGAACCAGGCTGCAATCATGTCGTCTCTCGTTGAATGGCGTCAGATGCGGCGCACGCGCGGCCCGGAGCCGCCGGCGCCGAGCAGGGCCGTCGCCGCCCATACCATCGCGTCGAGCCTGTCGGGCGAGCGCCCGCTCGACAGGCCACCAGGCCCGAAGTCGGTCATCTCATCCTCGAGGGCCGGGAACGCGCCGCGAAACTTCAGCCGGCCCTGCGCCGACAGCGCGGCGATGGGTTCGGCCCGCAGATACTTGCCGCGCGTCGCCCTGACGCTGGTGACCGGCACGGAGGGGTCGACGTCGCGCAGCACGGCAGCGGCCATCTCCCCGCCCTGATTGACCTCGACGACGAGGGCGTCGGCCTCGTGTCGGTGGTAGGCGGCGATGGCCGCCTCGGCCCAGGCGAGCGGTCGGGCACGGAGCAGCGTCGCATCCTCGAGCACGTAGATCGTCCGCGCCCCGTCGCGACCGGCGGCAACGATACCGCATGCATCCGCCCGGCGGCCGGAGGAGGCCGGCGGATCGACGGCGACGACCACGCGCTCCAGGGGGGGCGTGACATCGATGCGCGCCGCCTCGATCATGGCCCGCGACCAGAGGGCGTCGGGCCTCTCCTCGATCAGCTCGCCGTCGAGCTCCTGTCGCCCCAGCCGGGTGCCGGCATAGCGGCCGACCACCGCCTCGAGGAAGGACGGTGCCAGATTGAGGGCATTGTCGCGCGTCGCCGCCCGGGAGACGACGGTGCCGACATCGCCCATCAGCCGCTTCAGCAGCGGCGTGGGTCGCGGCGTGGTGGTGACGACCTCACGAGGGTGCCTGCCGAGACGCAGGCCGAACTGCAGCATGTCCCACGTCTCCTCGCCATGGCGCCACTTGCACAGCTCGTCCGCCCAGGCCGCGGCGAACTGCGGCCCCCGCAGGGCGTCTGGATCCTCGGCGGAGAACACCATCGCCACCGCGCCGTTCGGCCATTCGAGTCGGCGGCGGGTCGGAATCCATTGCGGCCGCTCGCTCCGCGGATGGATCGCGAGCAGACCGGAAACGCCCTCGACCATGACGTCCCGGACGTCGGCCATCGTCTCGCCGACGAGGGCGATGGGCGAGACGGGGAGCGCCCCGTCGCGGCCGAGCGCCTGCGCCCTCACCCATTCGGCGCCGGTGCGCGTTTTGCCTGCACCGCGCCCGCCGAGAACCAGCCACACCGTCCACTCGCCGGGCGGTGCGAGCTGGTCCGGCCGCGCGAAGAAAGGCCAGTGATGCGCTATCCATTCCAGCAGCGGCCCGTCACAACTGCCGAGAAGCGCCGGCAGCTGCCCGTTCCTCGCGCAGTCGATCAAGCCGGCGCGCAAGCTCGCGTCGGAAATCCTCGAGCTCGCGGAATGCCCCGCCATCCTCGTCTCCTTCCCGCTCGGCCGGCGCGCTGCCGGCCTCGCCGGAGAATTCCACCAGTTCACGCAAGGTGCGGGCGAGCGTCGCCAAGGCCCGGGCATCGCGTTCGGCCTCGGCGGCGTCGCGGCTGCCCAGTTTTGCCCTCGCCTCGATCTCGCGCACCTGACGCTCGGCGGCACGCCACAGGCGGGCGACAAGCATCGCCCGCCGCTTCGCCTCGCCAGCCCCTCGGGCGCAGCGGCCAGGCCGGCGCCCCGCGGCTTCACGGTCGTCTTTCGTCATTACGGATTTCGCCTCTTGCCCCCGCACCCCGACAGGACGGAGCATCGCGGGGCGACGGAGGGAACCAGACTGCCCAGGGCACACGTCTGGAGCATGCATGAACACTATCCTACAACCGCGCGCTTGTCAATGACTAAATTCCTATTGCTGGTCAGTGGCCATCACGTTTGAGTGAATCTGCTACCCTCCGGCTTGCGCACCCTCTTGCCTGCAAGGTTCGGTCAACGCACCTCGTCCAATGCTTGCCGGCATGGGATGCAAAGTCGCTCCATGCCTCTGCGGGCATGGTTCATGCTGTCAGGTGCTGGAACTTTCGTGCCGCATGGGCCATTCACCATGCTGGCTCGGGGTTTTGGCGCCCTCGCCCCATTGTCGGCTTTTTCACCGCCGATACGAACCGAAGAAACGATCGAGGTGATACCACATGCATTCCATCAGCCGCCGCTCGTTCCTGGTCGGCGCGCCGGCAGCGCTGGCCGCCTGCACGACGACGGCTCCGCCTCCACCCGTGCAGGGCCCTCGCATCGATCCGATGTACTTCGACATGTACGGCGAGATCACAACGGAGCCCTATTCGGTTCCGGCCGTGGATCTGACGCAGATTGATCCGATCTACCTGCGCCAGGTGGTCGCCTTCGCAGGGCCGCAGGAAGCAGGCACGATCGTCGTAGACCCCTATCGCCACTTCCTCTATCTCGTGATGGAAGGTGGCAAGGCGCTGCGCTACGGCGTCGGCGTCGGACGCGAGGGCTTCGGCTGGAGTGGCGATGCCACCATCCGCCGCAAGGCCGTGTGGCCCACCTGGACGCCACCTGCGTCGATGATCCGCCGGCAGCCCGAGCTCGCCGAATGGGCGAGCGGGATGCCCGGTGGCATGGACAACCCGCTCGGCGCCCGCGCCCTCTATCTCTATCAGGGCGACCGCGACACGCTCTACCGCATCCATGGCACCAACGAGCCGTGGTCCATCGGCCAGTCTGTCTCGAGTGGCTGCATCCGCCTCATCAACCAGGACATCATCGACCTCTACCGGCGCGTTCCCATCGGCACGCGCGTGACGGTGCTCTCCTCCGGCAGCCCGCGGGTGGCCTCGGCGGCAGGGACCTTCCCCGGCGATGGCTTTGACCCCGACCTGCCGGTCACCGACGTTCCGGTGGTCGATGGTCAGGCACAGATCGCCGTCTGGCGTTGATGCAGGCCGGGGGACATGGGATGAAGGCGGCCTGAGTGGCAGCCGCGCGGCGGCGGCCCCGCTCCCGACGCGAGGGACTGGCATGAAGCCGATCCGGTTGCCGCTTTCGGGCTCGTGCCGTTGCGGGCGGGTGGAAATCCGCATCAGGAAACCGCCGCTCGCAACGAGCGCATGCCACTGCCGCGGCTGCCAGAAGATGTCGTCCTCGGCCTATTCCCTGACAGCCATCATTCCCGCCGACGGCTTCGAGATCACGAAGGGCGAGCCGGTGATCGGTGGCCTGCACGGGCCGGACCTCCACCACTATTTCTGCGGCCACTGCATGACGTGGATGTTCACCAGGCCCGAGGGCATGGACTGGTTCGTCAACGTGCGGCCGAGCCTGTTCGACGACGTCAGCTGGCTTCGCCCCATTATCGAAAAACCTGTGTCTCGACCAAACTGCCGTTCGCGGAGACGGGCGCCGTCAGAAGCTTCGAGACCTTCCCGGAACCGCACCAGTACGAAGAGTTGATGCAGGCCTATGCGCAATGGGCCGGCTGAGCGGCCCGCCGGCCGCGCTCCTCATCCTTGCCGTGACCGGCGCCGCTCCCTTCGGTGCGGGTCCGGCGTCGCCTTCGCCCCGTCCCTGCTGCGCGCCGCCTTGGGCACGCGCATCGGCCAGGTCACGATGTAGTCGACGATGTCCTCGAGGCTGACGTCATTTTCGCTCGCCGAGAGGCGCCCCCTGACGGAGACGCCCGCCGCATGCACCGTCTCGGGATCGCCCGAGACGAGCGGATGCCACCAGTAAAGATCGCTGCCCTCGCGCACCAGGCGGTAGGCGCAAGTGGGCGGCAGCCAGGTGAGCGTCCGCACCACATCGGGTGTAAGGCGCACGCAATCGGGCACAATGGACTGCCGCTGGGGATAGTTGCGGCACCGGCAGCTTGTCCCGTCGAGCAGCGTGCAACCCACGTCGGTGAAGAGGATTTCACCGCTGTCCTCGTCCTCCAGCTTCACGAGGCAGCAGCGGCCGCAGCCATCGCACAGGCTCTCCCATTCGCCAGGCGTCATTTCCTCCAGCGTCTTGCGACGCCAGAAGGGCGTGTCGTCCTTCATCGATGCCCGGCCAGCCTGCGGCCGCTCCTTTTTCTCTCACTACTGCGTGAACGCACCTTTTGCCTTAGCGTCCGTCGCACAATACGATAAGCGCTGCTATCAGCAGAGTGGTGCGTCGGATCGGCGCTGCCCCTCTGCAACCGATGCGAGAGCTGATCACCGTGGCATTCTTCGGCGAGACAACGCTTCTTATGCGCATCAAGCGCGCTGCGCTCGCCATCGATTCGTGGATCGACGCCTCCCTTTACACCGCCGGCCAGCGCGCGAGCGAGGCCTGGGTCAATTTTTCCAGCGTCTTCGACCGTTTCGCCGTCCGCGGAGGCTGGCGTCTCCTCTTCGAGGGGCTCAGCGAGGCGGTCAACATCGGCACGGCAGGCTGCGTCCTCATGCTGGCGCTCGCGCTGCCGGCCTTCCGCGAGACGAGCGAGGACTGGCTGAAGCAGCAGGAGCTGGCCGTCACCTTTCTCGACCGATACGGCAACGAGATCGGCAAGCGCGGCATCCTGCACGACGACTCCCTCAAGCTCGAGGAGTTTCCCGACCATCTCATCAAGGCCGTGCTGGCCACCGAGGACCGGCGCTTCTACAGCCACTTCGGCATCGACTTCATTGGCACGCTGCGGGCGCTGTCGGCCAATGCCCGCGCCTCCGGCGTGGTGCAGGGCGGCTCCTCCATCACCCAGCAGCTCGCCAAGAACCTCTTCCTCAGCAACGAGCGTTCCATCGAGCGCAAGATCAAGGAGGCCTTCCTCGCCCTCTGGCTGGAGACGCGCCTCACCAAGAACGAGATCCTCAAGCTCTATCTCGACCGCGCCTACATGGGCGGCGGCACCTTCGGCGTGGCGGCGGCGGCCGAGTTCTACTTCGGCAAGAACGTCAAGGACATCAGCATCGCCGAAGCGGCGATGCTGGCCGGCCTCTTCAAGGCGCCGACGCGCTTTGCCCCGCACGTCAACCTGCCGGCGGCACGCGCTCGGGCCAACGATGTTCTCGCCAACATGGTCGAGGCCGGCTTCATCTCCGAAGGCCAGATGCTGTCGGCGCGCCGCAATCCGGCAACGCCGGTGGACCGGCAGCGCGATCTCAGCCCCGACTACTATCTCGACTGGGCCTTCAGCGAGGTGCAGAAGATGGCGCGCGAGGGCCTCTTCGGCCATGAACGCGTGCTCACCGTCAAGACACCGCTCGATCCCGCCATCCAGAAGCGCGCCGAGGAAGCGCTCGAGAACGGGCTGCGCCAGTACGGCAAGACCTACGGTGCCAAGCAGGGTGCCATCGTCGTGCTCGATCCGGACGGGGCGGTGCGCGCCATGGTCGGCGGTCGGGACTACGGCACGAGCCAGTTCAACCGCGCCACGGACGCGCTCCGCCAGCCTGGTTCGGCCTTCAAGCCCTTCGTCTACACCGCGGCGCTCGCGGCCGGCCTCTACAAGCCGAGCAGCACGGTCGTCGATGCCCCGGTCTGCATCGGCAACTGGTGCCCCAACAACTACAGCCGCTCCTACGCCGGGGCGATGTCGCTCACATCCGCCCTCGCTCGGTCGATCAACACCATTCCAGTGCGCATGTCGCTGGCGCTCGGCAAGGGCAACGCCAAGGCCGGCCGCGCCAAAATCATCGAGATGTGCCGGGCCATGGGGCTGACCACCGAGCTGAAGGACACGACCTCCCTGCCAATCGGCGCCGCCGAGGTGACGGTTCTCGACATGGCGGCGTCCTATGCCGTATTCGCCAACGGTGGCAAGCGTGCCCGGCCCTATGCCGCTCTTGAGGTGCGCAACAACCGCGGCGAGACGATCTGGCGGCACGACACCGATGCCAAGCCCGCCGAACAGGTGGTGGCGACCTCCGTGATCGCCGACATGAACTTCATGCTCAACAAGGTGGTGGAGGCCGGCACCGGCCGGCGCGCCCTCATCGACGGCGTGCAGGCGGGCGGCAAGACCGGGACGACCAACGCCTATCGCGATGCCTGGTTCGTCGGTTTCACGAGCCGTCTCGTCTCGGCCGTGTGGTTCGGCAACGACGACTATACCTCGACCAACCGCATGACAGGTGGCACGCTGCCAGCCATGGTCTGGCACGAGGTGATGTCCTTCGCGCACCAGGGCGTCGAGACGCCGCCACTGCCCGGTCTCGACGGTGGGGCCGCCACCGTCGCCAAGGCGGGCAACACCCAGAAGGCCGGCCCCGAGCAGGCGAGCGGCGGCAATCTCTCCCGCCGCTCCTTCGAGGTTATCGAGAGCATCGGCAACCTCCTGCGCCAGCCGGCGCGCTCCGACCGGCAGGCGGGCCTCCCCGGCGCGCGAGCTGCCGCCCGGATGGCACAGGAAGGCGTGCGGGCGGTCGGCGGCCGTATCGCCCTGCCCTGAGACGCTGCAGTGATCGCCCGAGCCGACGCCGGAAAGGCCCCTGCGAGGCTGTTGACGAAGGGCCGCGCAAGCGGCTGGTATGCCCCTCGCTTGCCTTCCGTCCCTCATGCGACGAGATCCGTGCCTGCTATCCTCTGCATTCTTGCCACCTTCGCGATTGCGGCGCTGGTCGGTGTCACCACGGTCGACTGGGCGACCTCCGGCCGCCCGCCGCTGGGCGCCCTGTCGATCGGGCCCTGGGTCACCTGGCCGGCGCTCGGCGGGCGGGACGTCGACCCCTATGCGCGTGCAATCACGGTGCGCTCGGGCGCGCTGCCGTTGGGGACCGGCGAGGGCATCGAGTTCCTCGCCTCGCGTGACGACGCAGGCCAGCCGCTGCACGTCTCCTGCAACTACACCGTCAGCGGTTCTATGCCGGCAGCTCGCGCCTGGACGCTCACGGTCTACGACCCCTCCGGCGGGACGCAGGGGGAGCGGGCCGGCCTGACCTCCGCGGAGGTACTGCGAAGACCAGACGGCGCAGTGGACATCACCCTCTCGCGCCGCGCATTGCCGGGCAACTGGCTGCCGCTGCCTCCCTCGGGCCGTTTCATCCTCGCCCTGCGGCTCTACGACTCTCCCCAGTCCGCCGATCCGGCGGCCATTGAGCCGGCCACCATGCCGCGCATCGTCCGGGGAGACTGCTCGTGACACGTGTTGCTGGATCGCTCGCAATCGTGCTCGCGGCGGGCCTCGTGCTGGGCGGCATCACGCATCTTGCCATGGTCCTCGCCATGCCGATGCTGGCCGGCAACACCGCCTTCCACCGCCATGCCGCTGCCCTCTCCCCCGGCGAGACGCGGCTGCTCGTCGCCCAGCAGGACGGGACGGACGTGCCCTTCGCCGATCCGGCCGTGGCGATGGCAGTCTGCGCTTTTGACATCACCGAAGGGCCGCTGCGCGTCGAGGCGCCGATGCCGGAGGGCTTCGGCTCGCTGTCGGTCCATGGCCGCGACGGCACTGTGCTCTATTCGGTGACCGACCGTACTGCCGTCAACGGCGTCGTCACACTCGTGGTGATGACCCGGCAGCAGCACGATGAGGCGCTGGCCGCTGGCCGCAGCGACGAGGCGAGCCCGGAGCTGCGCTTCGTCTCGCCGCGCCTGCAGGGGCTGGTGGTGGTGCGCGCCCTTGCCCCCTATCCGAGCAGCCTGCCCGAGGCGCGCGAGCGCGCCGCGGCGATGGAATGCATGTCCGCTAACGACTGAAAGCTCAGGACCTGCGAACGACGCCGCATCCGGGACGGGCGGACCGCCGGCGCGCGCGGCCGCCGCTGCGGCCGGCAGGACCGGCATCGTCGCTTCCCCGGCGGCTGTAGCGCACGCCCGTGAACAGAAGGATCCTGCCGCACTCCTGCGGTGGAACCGGCGCGCGCCCGAGACGGCGCGTAATCGGAAAGAGGACGAGATTGTCTGCACCGGGGCCGGTGATGTCGCTCATGTCGCCCTCCAGGCCGGTTCGAGGAAGCCCACGCCGACAGCCCCGTCATTAGGCATTTGTCAAGGTTAACAAATCGTTGACGCGCGCATCCGCTGCCGGACCCGCGATGGTTAACCGGGCGCTAAGCAACGGCGGCCACTATCAGTCGCCGCGTTCACGGTTTCGTTTCACCCCGATGGATGAGTCCTTGCTGCGCGATTGCGATCTGTCGGGCCTGGCCAGGCTCGCCTGCACCGGCGCGGCTGAGGCACGCCCGGCGCTGCTGCGCGTCCAGACGCGGCTGTTCCTCGATGCTGCCCCCCATTCGCACGAGGACGTCGAGACCTTCGCCACCCTGGCGTGCGGCCTGATTCCGCTCGTCGATCCGGACACGAGGGCCGTCGTGGCACGGGCCCTGGCACCCCATCCGGCCGCGCCGCGAGCGGTGCTTGAAGCGCTTCTGCACAGCGGCGGCGCAGCGGCCGCCGCGGTCGTCGCGGCGATGCCCGCCCTGCCTCAGGAGTGGCGAGAGTCCGTGCTGGCATCGGGCGAGCCCTCCCTTCTCGTCGCGCTCGCGACGCGCCCCGACCTGCCGGCCGCCGTTGTCCGGGAACTCGCTGCCCGGGCGGACGACGCGGTCATGCTGGCGCTCGCGCGTAACAGCGCCCTTGCCGTGCCGGATGATGTTCTGCGCGACCTCGTGGTTCGTGCCCGGCGCAACGCCCCCCTCGCCGAGGCCCTGCTCGCGCGCTCCGACCTGCCGGCGATCGACGCGGCGGCCCTCCTGCCGCTTGCGCCGCCTGCCCGACGCAAGGAGATCCTCGCGCGGCTCGCCGGCCAGGCCCGCGTCGCGCCGCGCCGGACACGCCCCGCCGGCTCGGCCGTGGCCCGGGCCCTGCTCGATCATGCCGCACGCCGTGACAAGCTCGGCTTCGGCGTCCTCATCGCGAAGGCGATCGGGCTCGATGCCGACGTCGCCGCGCGCGTGCTGACCGACCCGTCGGGCGAGCTTCTGGCACTGTCGCTCATCATCGCGGGCCTGACCTCGGACGAGGCGGTGCGCGTCTTTCTCACCCTCGATCCCGCCCTCGCCCGCTCGGTGGAGACGATCTTCACCCTCGCCGACCGTGTCCGCACGACGGACGCCGAGACCGCGCGCCTCGCGCTTGAAGCCTGCCTCGGCAGGCATCTCGACCGCGCGGCAGGCCGCAGTGCCAGCCACGTGCCGGCAATGGCTCCGTCAGGGACGCCGGAGCGCGGGGCGAAGGGTGCCCCGCTCTCTCCGGCGGTCGAGCAAGATACGATGCGTCGGCAGGGATGACGGACCGGGCGAGGCCGGCGACCGCCTCAGACTTCGACGACATCAAGGAAGTGGCGGCCCTGCCGGTCCTCGACCTCGACCACCCACAGGTCGGGATCAAAGGAGATCTCGCGCTGCAACCTCTCCTCCGCAGCGAGCGCCGGGATGTCGCCCTTGAGCGGCAGCTCGACGAAGAGACGATCGGCGTCCCTGTCCTCCACCGCATATTGGGGTGCTGGCCCGAAGAGCCGCACCATGCCGTCAAGCGAATCGACCTTGATGAAGATGGCGCCGGCTTCTTCTGCGCCGCGCCGGCGCAGATAGGCGAAGGCCCCCTCGATGCGGCACCGGCGCATGTAGGCCGATACCCAGATGTCGCTGCGCAGTCGCACCCCGCTCACCGGCTGGCGTTGCCGGCCGCGGCAGCGAGCAGGGAACGCATCTTTTCGGTGAGCTCCCCGGCCACCGGCAGGCCGCGGTCACGCTCGAACTGCTCGATGGCCTGGCGGGTCTGGGGCCCCCACAGACCGTCCGGCGTCACGTTGTAGCCGAGCTTGGCGAGCGCTCTCTGGGCGTCGAGAACGGCCCTGTCGCCGCCGAGGCTGCTGCGGATGAGATCGCCGATAGGGTCGGCCGGACGCGGGCGAGGCTTCACCTCCCCGCTGGCTTCCATGAGATGCTGCGTCAGGGCAGACGGGCGCGACGGCGGCAGCGGCTCCGCCTCTGTCGCCCCCGTGGCGGATGCCAGGTCGCCGCCTGCCGCGGCGGACGGCGGCGGTGCCGGACGGGCGGGAGGAGCGGCAACGACCGGCACGGGCTTCTGCCGCGCCGTGAAGAGCGGCGCGGGATGGGGCCGCGGCTGCATGACGAGGGCGTTGACCGCAACGGTGATGGCGAAGCCGCCCGCTATCACGACGCCGAGCGTGCGCCCCGGGCGGTGCAGCAGAAGGCTCTTCAGGTAATCTGTCAGAATGTGCCGCCGGGAAGCGGCCACGATCCGCCCGCGCTGCTGCGTCCGCCCCTGGGGGCGCTCGTAGAGCACGAAGTCGTGGTCCGAACGGGCGAGGGCTTCACGCACTTTTCTTCATCTCTTCCTTGAAGGGGGACACCGGGCCGCGCGCACGCGCAATGGACTGGACGACGGAGGTGGCAGCGGGCCGGGCGCCGGCGCCGTCACGCGGCAGCAGAACCGTCACCGTCGTGCCTTCGCCGCTGCGACTCGCCACTTCGACCGTCCCGCCGTGCAGCGCCGCGAGGCCCTGCACCACGCAGAAGCCGAGACCGGTTCCCTCATACGGGCGATCATAGGACGAGTGCGCCTGAAAGAAAGGCTTGCCGAGCTGTGCAAGATCGCTTTCCGCGATGCCGATGCCGGTGTCGCTGACGACGAGCGCAACCTGCGCGCCCGCGGATTTGAGCCGCACTGTGACCTCACCTCGCGGCGTGAACTTGAGGGCATTGCCGAGCAGGTTGAGAAGGATCTGCCGGCAGGCGCGCGGGTCAGCCACGATCACGCACGGCTCCACAATCTCGCGGCGCAGCTGCACGCCCGCAGCCCGGGCCTTGACCTCCATGAGGTCGCAGCAGTCGCGCATGAGTGCGGCGAGGTCGAAAGGCTCCGGGGCGATGGTGAAGTTGCCCGATTCGATGCGCGAGACATCGAGCAGCGTGTTGACCACGTCCAGCAGATGGCGACCCGACCCGGCGATGATGCTGGCATATTCGCGCCGGCGCGCCTCGTCCGTGGGGCACAGCGAATCGCTCGCCAGCATGTCCGAGAAGCCGATGATGGCATTGAGCGGCGTGCGCAGCTCGTGGCTGACGACGGCGAGGAAACGGTCCTTGGCCTCGTTCGCCGAGACGGCGGCGTGGCGCGCCTCCTCGAGCTCGCTTTCACGCCGGCACTGCTCGCTGACGTCCCGCGTCACCGCGATGACGGCACAGCCGTCGGGCGCGTCGCAGTCGGCTTGCGCGATTCGCATTTCGACCCAGCGCACCGTCGGGGCGCCGCGCCCCTCCGGCGGCGGGACCATGAGGCGATATCGGACCTCGACCGGCCGCCCGAGGTGTCGCGCATCCGCCAGCGCCTTGAGGAAGGCGGGCCGGTCCGCCACGTGCACGCGCTCGAAGAAGCCGCGGCCCACGAGGCTTTCCGGCCCTTCGCCGAGAAGGGCGCGCGCCGCGTCGCTGGCGAACACCACCTGCCCGGCGGCGTCGTGCCACGTCACGAGATCGTTGAGAGCTCCAAGCACGGCGCGGTCGCGCAGGTGGCGCGCCGTTTCGTGCCGCTGCCTCTCCCGGTCGCGCCGCTGGGCGAGCAGCACCAGGGCCGTCGCGCAGGCGATCGCCGCGGCCGCCGAGAGCGGCCATGCGACCATGGGTGAAAGAAGATCGGCAGCAGGATTGGCGAGCGATTCGATAACGAATACGCCCACGACGGCAGAGAGCGCGATCGCTGCCGCGACGAGGGCGGTCCCCCGCTCGCCCCAGACGAGAGCCGTCAGCGGCATCAGCGGCAGGAAGAGCAGCGCGGGAGAGCCGATGCCGCCCGTGCCGCGGCTGACCGTGAGGATGAGACCGGCGATCGCCAGCGACGAAACGGCGCAGGCGGGCAGCAGTCGCCCGGTGCGGGACAGGACGGCGGCGGCGACGACCGGCAGCGCAAGGCAGCACAGTGCAAGGGCCGTCAGTCCCCCCGGCGCGCCCCAGCCGACGAGATAGATAGGCACCAGCGCAAGGGCGGCGAGGCCCGCCCCCAGGTGCGCCAGCATGAAGTCCACATGGCGCCGGCGCAGGTCCTCGTCCTCCACCGCCGGGTGGACGAGGACGCCGATGCGCGCCCGGAGGATCGACAGGATCTGCGCTGCAGCCACTCTACACACGTACGCACGAGGCTTCTCGCGCGCTCCTTCAACTCGTCGCTGCAGCTTGCCACTGCCCGATTAAGCGAACCCTAAAGGCGGCCGGGAAAGTGCCGCAAAGGGCGGCCGCGGCGAGGCCGCGGACCGGACGCAGCTTCTATCGCCGTTAACGAAGGGTGAAGGGAGAATCTCAAAGCCCGGCAACGGTTTGCCACGCAAGGAGCGGGCGCTGCAATGCCTGCCCAGGCCGGCCTTCCCGGATTGCTCGAATTGTAGCGGTCGCGTTCATCGGCCCTTGCCGAAGGGCCGGCAAGCTTGGCGCACCCAGCCGCCCTTGTACCCGGCGAGGGCACGGACCTGCGACCCATGAGCTTTCTGCTGCGCAGTGCGCTCCTCATTGGCGTGATCTTCTTTCTCTCCCCGGTGCGGGAGGGAGCGGAGGAAGACCGTTCCACCACATCGCAGGTCGGCACCCGGCCGTTGGCCGCCGTGAACGAGAGCCTGGCCGAGGTTGCGGGGTCGGCGGACACGGCCGAGCGGGCGCTCGCCCTGTGGCAGATGCTCGACGACGAGACCCGCCGCCGCCTCGTCGAGGCCCTGACAGGCTGGCGGGCGGAGCAGGCCCCGTCCGCATCCCGCCCCGGCGGCCGAGATACGCTGAACGAGCTCGACCGCGCCGTGCCCTGGCGCGGCCCCGACGCCGGCCGGGGCTGACCGAAAGCCCGCTCGCCGCCGCGGAAACCGTGCAATCCCGCGCCGATGGTCTATATAAGCGTGAGTGCCGGGGCGCGGGCGTCGCGTTGCGGCGCACCGGCATACGGATGACATCGGCCATGCAGCCTTCTCTCGACGAGATCCTGGAAAACTTTGAACTGCTCGACGAGTGGGACGATCGCTATCGCTACCTGATCGAACTCGGCCGCACGCTCGAGCCCCTGCCGGAGGAGGCGCGCACCGACGCCAACAAGGTCCGCGGCTGTGCCAGCCAGGTCTGGCTCGACACCCGCGTGGTCAGACAGCCGGGGCAGGAACCTGTGCTCGAGTTCCTCGGCGACAGTGACGCCCACATCGTGCGCGGGCTGGTGGCGCTCGCCTTCGCCATCTTCTCGGGCCGCCCCGCCAGGACGATCCTCGAGACGGACGCCCTCGCCATCTTCAAGCAGCTCGGCCTGTCGGAGCACCTGACGCCGCAGCGGTCGAACGGGCTGCGTTCCATGGTGGAGCGCATCAAGAGCGAGGCCCGCGCCGCGCTGGCTGCCGCCTGAACGCTGCCTCGCTAGATCCGGGCCGCCGCTCCTTCCTCCCGCCACAGCCGTGTGGTGCGAGCCCTCACCGGCCCCCGCGCCTCGACAGCGAGCCCGTAATGCTCCGCGAGCCGTGCAAGCGCCATGCCGAGCACCAGCTTGGCGGAACGGGCGGGCCAGCCACGCTCGCGCTCCACCGTCTCGAGGCCCTTGAGAAAGCCGCAGACGTCAAGCAGCAAATCGGCGAATTCCGGCCCGACGGCCTTCAGGGCGCGCTGCACGCGCTGGCGGGCGGCGATGACGGCATCGCTGGCACTGGCAGGATCGCGCAGGTTTCCTGCCCCCTGCCCGCCCACCGGGTCCCACCTTGAGGTGACGCTCGGCAGGATCTGCCCCATGGTGATGTCCCGCCGCAGCCGTTCGCCCGCCTCAAGCCCGGCCGCATCGATAAGCGGCCTGCCGCCACGCCCGCGCCGGCGCGCCAGAAACTGCAGGGGGCTCTCGGCGGCGTTGACGCGCAGCCGCCGCGTCTCCCCGCCTGCGGGCTGCTTCTCGACTGCCTCGACAATCTCCCGATGCTGGGCCAGGAAGCCCTCGGTGCCGCCGCCGGCGCACAGCCGCGCGGCGCGGGCACGGCCCGCGCCAGTCGCGACCAGCAGGCGGCAACCGCGCGGTGGCCGCTCCCAACAGGCCAGATCTTCCGCCACCAGCCGCTCGGCCGCGGCGACGGCAACGCGGCCCGCGCCGAGCGTCGTCTTGCCGCGCCGCAGATAGAGCGTGACGTGGCCGGGCTCGTCCGCCGTCACGCGGGCAAAGGCCTCTTCCTCGCCGGCCAGGTGCAGGAGCAGGCGTCGGCAGGCTGCGCTCAGCTTCTCGTCGTGTCCTGGCATCGTCCCATCCTTTCGCCGAGACGCAAAGCCGACGGCACCGGTGCGACACTTCCCCGGGAAGCGCCTGCCGGCACGAGGCATTGCGCCGGATCATCAATCATGTTCACTATATGTTCCAATCGCAATCACGCACCGCCGCCAGCGGGCGATGCAGATATAGGTATTTATTCTTAATATCAGCCGGGCAAGCGATTCGGATCAGGAGGGGCGTCCTCGGGCTGCACAGCTCGACAACCGTGCCCTGCAAGGCACAGCGCGCCACGGAATGGGATCAATGTGCCCGCGGACGGTTGACTCCGGCGCCCCTCTTCGTGCTGTAAGGCATTCTTTCCCGTCCGGCGGCCGGAATCGATGTCAGGCACGGTCCTTCTTCTCTCCCAGGCACTGCTCTATTTCGCCACGATGGCCACGCTGTTCCGGATGCGTGACCGGCTGGGCCTTGGTCCCTTCCTGTGCGTCCTCGGCGTGATGCACTTTCTCGAGACATATCTGGCGGCCGTCTTCTTCATTGAGCTGCCGTTCGGCCTCATCTCGCCGGGCTCGACAGTCCTGTTCGCGGGTAAGCTGGCGATCATCCTGCTCTTCTACATCCGCGAGGATGCCGAAACCGTTCGCCAGCCGATTTACGGGCTGCTCATCGGCAACTTCCTCATGGTCGCCCTGGTGACGACGCTGCGCATCGCCGGCCCGCCGCCCGTGCCGCTGCCCGGCTACAATCCCGATCTCGTGCTCATCGACCAGATGGGCGCGCTGATGATCTGGGGCACGACGCTGCTTTTCATCGACGCAATCGCGCTGATCCTGCTCTACGAGAAGCTGCGCTCGTTCCTGAGAAGGTCGATCGTCCTGCGGGCCTGCGTCACCCTGGCGGTGATCCTGACCTTCGACCAGATTTTCTTCTTCATTGGGTTGCGCGTGGTCACGGCTCCCCCCTTCGACGCGCTCCCTGGCGGCTGGATCGCGAAGATCGGAGCGGCCGTCGTCTACAGCGCGCTCATCGGGCTGTATCTCGCCTTCTTTGAGAAGAACGCCCCCTGCGTGGCGCCGCAGGCGGTCTCGGACATCTTCAACAAGCTCACCTACCGCCAGAAGTACGAGGAGCTGCTCGGCAGGACGAGCCGCGATGCGCTGACCGGCGCACTGACGCGCGAACGCTTCGAGACGCTGGGCCCGGCCATCCTGCGCCACAACGGCGCCGCCGGCAGGCCCGTCAGCCTCGCGGTCCTCGATGTCGACCACTTCAAGAGCATCAACGACCGCTACGGCCATGTCACGGGCGACGAGGTGCTGCAGCGCGTGGTCGAATGCGTACGGTCGGAAATCCGGGCCGAGGACTTCGTCTTTCGCTACGGCGGCGAAGAATTCGTGATCCTGTGGGAGAACATGACGCACGCCGCCGCCCTGACCTCAGCCGAGCGCATGCGCCAGTCGCTGCACCGGATACTGGCGCGGGAGTTCGAGGCGGCTCCGACGGTCAGTATCGGCGTCGCGACCTTTCCCGACGACGCGGCCACCATTCGCGAGCTTGTCGCCCACGCCGACGGGCATCTTTACGAAGCAAAGCGCCAGGGCCGCGACAGGGTCATCGGCAATCACGCCGTAAGTGCAGAATACGACGCCTGAAGCCGGCATGATGGCGGCTGCAGGCGGCACGGCCGATTGAAGCCGCCGCGTCCTGCAGCCCCCCAAAAAACAAACGGGGCAGCCCGAGGCTGCCCCACGTCCGTTCGCGATCACCGGCTGCGGTGCAGCCGGGCGCGTCAACCGCGGCTCGAAGTGCGGCGCTTGCGGCGCTGCTGGCCGAGGCCCATCTCCTTGGCGAGCTGGGAGCGGGCCTTGGCGTAGTTCGGCGCCACCATCGGATAGTCGGCCGGCAGCCCCCACTTCTCGCGATACTGCTCTGGCGTCATGTTGTACTGCGTACGCAGGTGACGCTTCAGAGACTTGAACTTCTTGCCGTCTTCCAGGCAGATGATGAAGTCCGGCGTGACCGACTTCTTGATCGGAACAGCCGGCTTCGGCGCCTCGACCGGTGCCTCGACGGCGCCGCCGGCGACGCGCATGAGCGCGCCGTGCACTTCGCCGATGAGTGCGGGCAGGTCCGAGGACGCGACAGAATTGTTACTCACGTAGGCGGAAACGATATCGGCCGCGAGCTCGATATAGTTCGCTGACGCTGCATTGTCGTTCATTGAACCCGTTTTCCTCTTTTTATCCCGACTATCCGGATACCAGCCAAGCTCGGCGGGTAACCGGTGACAACACCACACCGCCTACCGTGGCGCGGGCGACAGCTGAACAATCGCCCAGCGAACACTGGCATCTTTCGTGTTCCAATCACACTCATGAAGTATGGCAAAGTTGAGAATTTCGCAAGACAAGTTTTTCACTTCTTCAAAATTCAGGTAATCAGTAGCACCGTTTTGAACACCCCTGAAAAGCAGGAACTCCGGAATCGGCGCCTCCGCGCGTGCGCAGTCCTGCGAACAAACGCCGCGCAATTTGCGCGCAGCGGCTTGCGCCGGCCTTGGCACAGGAACATATCGTGGGCGCTAACGACGGAGCGAAACCCATGCCAGCAACGGATCGCAACGACAAGGTGGAAAAGACTGCGGCGCAATGGCGCGCCGAATTGACACCCGAGCAGTATCGCATCACCCGCCTGGGCGGTACGGAACCACCGTTTTCCAGTCCGTATTATACAGAAAAACGACGTGGTATTTACCGTTGCGTCTGCTGTGGCCAAGCATTGTTCTCGAGCGATACGAAGTATGATTCCGGCTCCGGCTGGCCGAGCTTCTTCGCACCGGTCAGCGAGGATGTGATCACCGAAGCGCCCGATCACAAGCTTGCGATGCCGCGCACGGAAATTCGCTGCGCGCGCTGCGACGCCCATCTCGGCCATGTCTTCCCGGACGGACCGCTGCCGACGGGCCTGCGCTATTGCACCAATGGCGGAGCTCTTGCCTTCGAGCCTCAGGGGAACGACTGAGGAGCGGACGAGACGAGACGGAACGAGCGATGACACAGCCCCTCCCGCCGCGCGCGCAGGCCCGCCCCGTCACCCGGACGGTGCACGGAGTTGAACTCGTCGATGAATACGGCTGGCTGCGCGCGGAGAACTGGCGCGACGTGCTGCGCGACCCTGGCCTGCTGCCAGCCGACATCCGCGCCCACCTCGAGGCCGAGAACGCCTATGCCGACGCGATCCTCGCTCCGTGCGAAGAACTGAGGCGCCGGCTCGTCGCGGAGATGCGCGGGCGCATCAAGGAGGATGATTCCTCTGTTCCGAGCCCGGACGGGCCCTATAGCTACTACGTGCGCTACCGCGAGGGCGGGCAACATCCGCTCGTCTGCCGCCGGCCGCGCGACGGCGGGGACGAGACGGTCCTGCTCGATGCCGACGCGCTCGCCGAAGGCAAGGCCTTCTTCGAGTTGGCCGAGGCTGAGCATTCGCCCGATCATCGTCTCCTGGCATGGAGCGCCGACGAGACGGGCGGCGAGCTGCACAGGATCCGCCTGCGCAATCTCGCAACTGGCGAGGACGACGCCACCGTCATCGAGCAGACCACGGGCGAGGTGGTGTGGGCGGCCGATTCGCGCAGCTTCTACTACGTGCGCCTTGACGAGAATCACCGGCCCTCGCGCGTCTTTCGCCACGTTCTCAGCACGGATCCGGCCACCGACGAGGAAATCTACCGGGAGAACGAGGCGGGCTGGTTCGTGCACCTGTCGCGCACCCAGTCCGGCGCCTTCGGTCTCATCATCGTCTCAGACCACGAGACGAGTGAGGTGCACCTGCTGGACCTCGCGGACCCTGCCGCGCGGCCGCGCCTCGTCGCCGCGCGCGAGACGGGGCATCGCTACAGCGTCGAGCACCGGGGCGACGAACTCATCATCGCCACCAATGCCGACGGCGCGGAGGACTTCAAGCTGGTGAGCGCGCCGCTCGCTGCCCCGGACCGCGAGAACTGGCGCGAGCTCCTGCCCCACCGGCCGGGCGTCATGCTGCTGAAGCACACCGCCTTCCGCGATTTCCTGCTGCGGCTGGAGCGGGAGAACGCCAACCCGCGCCTCGTCGTGCGTGCCTTCGCCACGGGCGAGGAGCACACCATCGCCTTCGACGAGCCGGCCTATTCCCTGCGCTACGAGCCGGGCTACGAATACGACACGTCGGTGGTGCGCTTCACCTATTCGTCGATGACGACGCCGGCTGAAACCTATGCCTACGACATCGCCAGCCGCGAGCGCCAGCTGATCAAGCGGCGCGAAGTGCCCTCCGGCCACGATCCGGCCCGCTACGTGACCAGGCGCCTCTTCGCCACGGCTGAAGATGGCGAGACGGTACCGATCTCGATACTGCATCGCCGCGACCTCGTCCTCGACGGCACGGCGCCCTGCCTGCTCTATGGCTACGGCGCCTACGGCATCTCCATTCCGGCCGATTTCGAGACCAACCGCCTGTCGCTCGTCGACCGCGGCTTCGTCTATGCCATCGCCCACATCCGGGGCGGCACCGAGAAGGGCTGGCGCTGGTACACGGACGGCAAGCGCGAGAAGAAGACGAACAGTTTCAGCGACTTCATCGCCGCCGGCCGGCACCTCGCCGCCCTCGGCTATACGTCGCCGCAGCGTCTCGTCGCCCACGGTGGCAGCGCCGGCGGCATGCTGATGGGCGCCGTGGCCAACGCGGCGCCGGACCTGTTCCGTGTGATCCTCGCCGAAGTGCCCTTCGTCGACGTGCTCAATACCATGCTCGACGAGAGCCTGCCGCTGACGCCGCCCGAATGGCCGGAATGGGGCGACCCCATTCGGGATGAGGCCGCTTTCCGGCGCATCCTTTCCTATTCGCCCTATGATCAGGTGAAGGCGCAGGTCTATCCCGCCATCCTCGCCGTCGCCGGCCTGTCGGACCCGCGTGTCACCTACTGGGAGCCGGCCAAATGGGTTGCGCGCCTGCGCGCGCGCATGACGGGCGGCGGGCCGGTCGTCCTCTCCACCAACATGGACGCCGGCCACGGCGGTGCCGCCGGGCGCTTCGAGCGGCTGGAAGAGGTAGCGCGCCTTTATGCCTTCGCGATCCAGCAGACCGGGGCGAGCGACGAGCCCCTGCCCTGATGCCCTGAGGGACGGCTTTGATGATGAGGCGGAGCGGCGCCCGCTTCATCCCGTCCCCAGGATGCGGCACTTCAGGCGCGGAATTTCATCACAACCGCCACGCGGACTCACCGGCCCCCCGGAAGGCTCCGCCATCACGGGTGCGGCGCGCGCTGCCAAGACGCGCCTCGGCCGACTCGCTTGCTGAACCGGAGATTCTCGGAAGAAGGGGAGATGGTCGCCGTGGGCGGCTGGTGAGGAAGAATGGTCGGAGTGGCAGGATTTGAACCTGCGACCCCCTCGTCCCGAACGAGGTGCGCTACCAGGCTGCGCTACACTCCGACATGTGCCCGTCGGCTGGCGGTCTTATAGACTCGCCATCTGCGGCCGGCAAGCGCCCTCGCGCAACTTCTTTTCATGCATCCACATGCTCCAGTACGGTACTTTGTGCCCGGACCGGGAGACGGGCGGCGCGGAGCGCTTGCGCGCCCGTGAGCGGCTTGTGGACAACGCGCAAGCCGGCTCGCGCCCCCCGCCTGGCTGCGGCATCGGCGTTGCGTCGGGCAGGCGCTCGAATTATGGTCCGCCGCGCCGGGACGCAGTTGGGGCGTCGCCAAGTGGTAAGGCAGCGGTTTTTGGTACCGCCATTCGCAGGTTCGAATCCTGCCGCCCCAGCCAGATCCGCCGCGTACGGCGCAGCCCCGCCGGGCAGCGGCGGGACTGGCGGGATCACCCTCGGCCCCATCCCTCAGGCGGCGGACCATGCCTTCTGGCTCTGGAGCTTCTTGACCTCGGCATCCGCCCGCAGCGCCGCCGGGCGCGTGACAAGTGGCGCGCAATAGGCCTCGAACTCCGGACGCTTCTCGATCACGCCCACCATCATGCCCCACTGCAGGTGGCTCGCGAGATAGACGTCTGCCGCGCTGAACCGGTCGCCGGCGATGTAACGCCTGCCCCTGAGTGCCCCCACCAGCGTATCGAGGACCAGCTCGTAGGAACCGTAGCCGAAGCTGCGCTGCCGGTCAGGAGTCGGATCCCATCCCTCGGCGTGGTTGGATGCCGCCGGCTCGAGGCAGGCGGCGGTAAAGAACAGCCAGCGGTAGTAGGCGCCGCGATGCTCGGGCGCCGGCAGCAGACCCGCCTCGGGAAAGGCCTCCGCCAGATAGGCGCAGATCGCCGCCGCCTCCGTCACGACCTGGTCGCCATGCACGATCGCCGGCACCTTGCCCATCGGGTTGATGGCCAGGTATTCGGGCGCCTTCATCGTCGTGCCGAAATCGAGCACCCTGACGGTATAGGGGCAGCCGACCTCCTCCAGCATCCAGTGCACGATATATCCGCGCGACTGCGGGTTCGTATAGAAAATCAACTCCTTGGCCATGGCGAACTCCTCGTTGCCCCTGGTGATGTCGTTCGATGAGGCATCAGGATACGCCGGCCCGCTGACAGTTTTTGTCAGCAGCGTCTGTCGCCACTCCTTCATCAGCTGACGCCGCGGCCGCGGAGAGCGCTCGGCGAGGATTTCCGCCGCGAGCATGCGGTCGGTGCGGAAGCTGCGGAACGCATTGCGCAGCTCGCACCAGGCCACCATCACCCGTGTGGCCTCGAAAAAGCCGATGGTCACGGGCCAGACGGTCCGCTCGGACCGGATGCCGGCCTCGTTCACATAGGTGAGCGCGAGCTTGCGCTCCTCGCGCAGCGCCTGCCGCAGCACGGAAAGCTCCACCTGCTTCGGGCGCTCCCAGCCCCGCCCGACGACGAGGGCATCGTCCTCCATGCGGGTCCTGAGGTCCGGGGGCAGGACGGCACCGATCTTGGCCATCGCGTCGCGCGCCGCCGCGCCCAGGCTCTCGTCCGTACGCCGTGCCACCCATTTGAGGCCGAGCGCGACAGCCTCGATCTCGTCAGGAGAGAACATGAGCGGCGGCAGGAGGAAGCCCGGCTTCAGCACATAGCCGACGCCCGGCTCGCCCTCGATCTCGGCGCCCATGGCCTGCAGCGCGGCAATGTCGCGGTAGAGCGTGCGCAGGCTGACGCCGGCCTCCTGGGCGAGCGCCGCGCCGCTCACCGGCCGGCGGTGACGGCGCAGCATCTGCAGGAGATCGAAGAGGCGGTGCGTGCGCGACATGACGGCAGCATAGCATCCACGCTGACGAATTATGTCAGCATGGATGCCGGGGCGCCGCGAAACGTTGCACGCCTACAGCGTCACGCGCCGGTCCGTGTGCGCTGCTTCGGCGATGGCGTGGATCACGCGCTCGAAGGCGAGCGCTGTGGCGAAATCCGGCTCGGCCCGGCCGTCTTCGGCAATGGCGCGCAGGAGGGTGGCCGCCTCGATGACCTTGAGGTCGTTGAAGCCGAGCTGGTGGCCCGGCGCCGGCACGAAGGCGCCGAAGGGCGGGTGGGCCGGTCCGGAGAGGATGGTCTTGAAGCCCTGCCGCGCGCCGGGGCCCTCGTTCTCATAAAGCTGCAGCTCGTTCATCCGCTCCTGGTCGAAGATCAGCATGCCCCGCGTGCCGTGCACCTCCCAGCCGAGGCGATTCTTGCGCCCCCAGGCGCTGCGCGAGGCAGTGAGGCTGCCGAGGAAGCCCCCCTTGAAGCGCACCAGGGCAGTGGCGACGTCCTCGTTCTCCACTTCCGCCACGCCCGATCCGTCGGGCAGCGGGCGCGTGCGGTGGATGGTTTGCATGTCGGCCACGAGGCTCTCGATGGGGCCGGCGAGGCCGTAAGCCATCGAGACAAGGTGGCAGCCGAGGTCGCCGAGCGCCCCGAGCCCAGCCTCGGCGTGGCGTGCGCGCCATGTCCAGGGCAGGTCCGGGTCGGCCTGGTAGTCCTCGTCCACCCAGCCGCGGAAGTGCACGATGCGGCCGATCACCCCCTCCTCCACCAGGCGCTGCGCGTGCAGGAAGGCCGGGTTCTTGATGTAGTTGTAGCCGACGATGGTCTTCACCCCGGCAGCCTGCGCGGCCGCCGCCATCTCCTCTGCCTGCTGCAGGGTAAGCGCCATCGGCTTCTCGCAGTAGACATGCTTGCCCGCCGCGATCGCCGCCATGGCGATCTCGTGATGCAGGCGGTTGGGCGCCGTAATCGAGACGATGTCGACGGCCGGGTCGGTGATGAGCGTGCGCCAGTCGTCCGTGGAGCGGGCGAAGCCGAACTGTTCGGCCATGGCCGCAGCCTTGTCGGCGGGCGTGTCGCACAAGAGCTCGAGCCGCGGCGTCGGCACGTCGCCCATCACCGCCTTCACCGCGCCGAAGGCGAGTGCATGGCACTTGCCCATGAACCCCGTTCCGATGAGGCCGATGCCGAGGCTTTCCATTTTTGGCTCCCCTCCCGCGCGAATGGAATTTATATTCCATTCAATCGATGATTATAGAACGCCAGTTCTGTCAAGCGACACCATCCGGCACTCCCGAGGAACGACAGCATGCAGAAGCCCGCCGCCCCCGCCTCCGTCGACGAGTTTCAGGAGCGGCTCGTCCAGATCGCCGACACGCTGCCGAAGCGCCTGCGCCAGTGCGCCGACTTCGTGGCGCACAACACGGACAAGATCGCCGTTTCCACTGTGGCGGAGCTGGCGGCGGCCGCGGGCGTGCAGCCCTCGGCCTTCATGCGCTTCTGCCAGCTTCTCGGCTTCACGGGCTTCAGCGACATGCAGCGGCTTTTCCGTGACAGCTACGGACAGCGCTGGCCCGATTATGCCACGCGGCTCGAGAACCTGCGCGCCGCAGGCAGCCAGAGCCCCTCGGCCCTGCTCGCCGAATTCGTCGAGGCCGGGCGCCTGTCTCTGGAGCGCCTCGCCGCCACCGTCGATGCGCAGGCCCTTGACGCCGCCGTGGCAACCCTCGCGGCCGCCCCCACCATCCATGTTGTGGGCATGCGCCGGGCCTTTCCCGTCGCCATCTATCTCAGCTACGCCTTCGAGAAGATGGACATTCCGGCCAACCTGCACGATGGCGTCGGCAGGCTGGAGCGACGCCACGCCATCCGTCCGGGCGACGTCGTCGTCGCCATCTCCTTCGCGCCCTACACGCAGGAAACCATCGATCTTGCGACCTATGCGCGCGAGCGCGGCAACGAGGTCGTCGCCATTACCGATGCCGTCACCAGTCCGCTGCGGCGCCTCGGCGCCCACACCCTCCACGTCTCTGAGGTGGATGTCGGCTCCTTCCGGGCGCTGTCGGCCACGCTCTCGCTCGCCATCACCCTGGCTGTAGCAGTGGGTGCGGCGCGGCAGGCATGATGATATGGAATTTTTTTATTGCATTCTCTTTTCTTTGGAACAAAATTTCCAAACAAGAGCCTGCGAGCGGAGCCGTCATGATGGCGGCCGCAGCTCCCGGCGCACATAGACACCGCACAAGCGGGACTGCTCCGGGCGGGTAACCGCGCACGCTCTGCAGACTGAACACTTCCGAAGTCTGGGAGAGGAACCATGAGAAAGACTCTTGCGGCGCTTGCCGTCGCGTCCCTCGCACTCGTCGGCGGCGTGGCGGCTCCGGCCCATGCGGCAGGCGAGCGTTTCGTCTTTGTCAGCCACGCGCCCGACAGCGATAGCTGGTGGAACACCATCAAGAACGCCCTGAAGGAGGCAAGCAGCCAGCTCGGCGTGACGGTGGAGTACCGCAACCCGCCGACGGGCGACCTCGCCGACATGGCCCGCATCATCGAGCAGGCGGCGGCGTCCAACCCCACGGGCATCATCTCCACCATCGCCGACTTCAATGTGCTCAAGGGCCCGCTAACAAAGGCCGTGGAGCAGGGCATCCCGGTCATCACCGTCAACTCGGGCACGATCGAGGAATCGAAGGAGATCGGCGCCCTTATGCACGTCGGGCAGCCTGAACACGCGGCCGGGCTCGCCGCCGGCGAGCGGGCGAAGGCCGCCGGCGTAAAGAAGTTCCTGTGCGTCAATCACTACATCACCAACCCGGCCTCCGTGCAGCGGTGCCAGGGTTTTGCCGACGGGCTCGGCGTGCCGCTCGGCAGCCAGATGATCGACACCGGTCTCGATCCGTCCGAGGTCAAGAACAAGGTGTCCGCCTACCTGCGCGCCAACCCCGACACGGACGGCATCATCGCACTCGGCCCGAACTCCGCCGAACCGACGATCGCTGCGCTCAAGGAGAACGGTCTCGCCGGCCAGATCTTCTTCGGTACCTTTGACCTCTCGGCCGACATCTCGGCGGCCATCAAGGACGGCACCATCAGCTTCGCCATCGACCAGCAGCCTTTCCTGCAGGGCTATCTGCCCGTCGTGCTGCTGACAAACTATGCCCGCTACGGCGTCATTCCGCCAAATGCCATCAACTCCGGCCCGGGCTTCATCACCAAGGACAACATCGCGCTCGTGGAGAAGCTCGCCGGCGAATACCGCTGAGGCGCACACCTGCGGCGGGGCGCCCCGCGCCCCGCACGCCAAGCGACAACCGACAACGAGGGAACGTCATGACGGACGAGCGGCTGAAGCCCGTCTCATCGCTGCGCCGCGCCATGATCCGGCCGGAGCTTGGAGCGATCTGCGGGGTCATCCTGGTCTTCGCCTTCTTCCTGATGGTGGCGGGCGACAGCGGCATGTTCGCGCCTGCCGGCTTCCAGAACTGGCTCGTCGTCTCGGCGCAGTTCGCCATCATCGCAGTGGGTGCCTGCCTTCTGATGATCGCGGGCGAGTTCGATCTCTCCGTCGGCTCCATGATCGGCTTCGCCGGCGTGATCACGGCCATCCTCACGGTGCAATGGGGCTGGCCGGCCTGGCTCGCCATCCTCGTCACCTTCGCCATCTGCGTCGGCCTCGGCGCCATCAACGGTCTGCTCGTCATCCGCACCGGCCTGCCGAGTTTCATCGTCACCCTCGCCTTCCTTTACATCCTGCGCGGTCTCACCATCTGGCTGTCGATCCTCACCACGCGCCAGACGATCATCGGCGGCGTGCGCGAGGCAGCCGAGGGTGACTGGCTCGCCGCCCTTTTCGGCGGCGTCATCTTCAAGGGCTTCTTCCGCTGGCTGGGCGAGATCGGCCTGCTCGAGACCTTCGCCCGCGGCGCGCGCGCCGGCCAGCCGGTGGTCGAGGGCGTGCCGATGCTCATCGTCTGGGCGCTTGGCCTCATCATCTTCGGCCACTGGCTCCTCTCCAGGACACGCTTCGGCAACTGGATCTTCGCCTCCGGCGGCGACGCGCAGGCCGCGCGCTATGTCGGCGTGCCGGTCAACCGCGTGAAGGTGCTGATGTTCATGTTCACGGCCTTCTGCGCCACCGTCTTTGCCATGTGCCAGGTGATGGAATTCGGCTCGGCGGCAGCCGACCGCGGCCTCCTCAAGGAGTTCGAGGCCATCATCTGCGTGGTCATCGGCGGGGCGCTGCTCACCGGCGGCTACGGCTCCGTCATCGGGGCGGCGCTCGGGGCGCTCATCTTCGGCGTCGTGCAGCAGGGCCTGTTCTTCGCAGGGGCCGAAAGTTCGCTCTTCCGCGTCTTCCTCGGCACCATCCTCATCCTCGCCGTGATCATGAACACCTACATCCGCCGCCTCATCACGGGAGAGCGCTGATGTCCACTCCCATCATCGAGATGCGAAACATCGAGAAGCACTTCGGCGCGGTGATCGCGCTCGGGGGCGTCTCCTTCGACGTGCGCGCCGGCGAATGCCACTGCCTGCTCGGCGACAACGGCGCCGGCAAGTCCACGTTCATCAAGACGATGTCGGGCGTGCACAAGCCGACGCGCGGCACCATCCTCGTGGAGGGCAAGGAAGTCGTCTTCGAGAGCCCGCGCGACGCCATGGCGGCCGGCATCGCGACGGTCTATCAAGATCTGGCGATGATCCCGCTCATGAGCGTGACGCGCAATTTCTGGATGGGCCGCGAGCCGCTGAAAGGCTTCGGCCCGTTCAAGACCATCGACTTCGCCAAGGCGAACGAGGTGACGATGCGGGAGATGAGGCGCATGGGCATCAACCTGCGCGAGCCGGAGCAGGCGGTCGGCACCCTCTCGGGCGGCGAGCGCCAGACGGTGGCCATCGCCCGCGCCGTTTATTTCGGCGCCAAGGTGCTCATCCTCGACGAGCCCACGTCCGCGCTCGGCGTGCGCCAGACGGCGAACGTGCTCGCCACCATCGACCGGGTGCGCAAGGAGGGCATCGGCATCGTCTTCATCACCCACAACGTGCGCCACGCCATGGCGGTCGGTGACCGCTTCACGGTGCTCAACCGCGGCAAGACACTGGGTACGGCGATTCGCGGCGAAATCAAGGCCGAGGAACTGCAGGACCTGATGGCCGGCGGCCAGGAACTCGCCCAGCTCGAAAGCTCGCTCGGAGGGACCGTGTGATGCTCGACGTCATCACCATCGGCCGCTCGTCGGTCGATCTGTACGGAGCCCAGGTCGGCGGGCGGCTGGAGGACATGGCGAGCTTCCGCAAGTATATCGGCGGCTCGCCCACCAACATCGCCGCGGGGGCCGCGCGGCTCGGCCTCAAGGCGGGGCTCATCACGCGCGTCGGCGACGAGCACATGGGGCGCTTCATCCGCGAGCAGCTCATTGCCGAAGGGGTCGACGTCGAGGGCGTGAAGACCGATCCGGAGAGGCTGACCGCCCTCGTCATCCTCGGTATCCGCGACCAGCACCAGTTTCCGCTCATTTTTTACCGCGAGAACTGCGCCGACATGGCGCTCTGCGAGGACGACATCGACCCCGCCTACATCGCCCGCACCCGGTGCGTGACGGCGACGGGCACACACCTGTCGCATCCGCGCACGGAGGCGGCCGTGCTCAAGGCCGTCCGCCTCGCGCGGGAGAACGGCGCCCGGACGGCGCTCGATATCGACTATCGTCCCAACCTGTGGGGCCTTGCCGGCCATGGCGCCGGCGAGAGCCGCTACATCCCCTCCGAGGCGGTGACGCGGAAGCTGCAGTCGACGCTTCACCTCTTCGATCTCATCGTCGGCACGGAGGAGGAGTTCCACATCGCCGGCGGCACGACGGACACCATTGCCGCGCTGCGCGCCGTCCGCGCCGTCTCCAAGGCGACGCTCGTGTGCAAACGCGGGCCAATGGGGGCTGCCGCCTTCGTGGGCGAGATTCCCGACAGCCTCGACGAGGGCATCTCCGGCCCCGGCTTTGCCATCGAGGTCTTCAACGTGCTCGGCGCCGGTGACGGCTTCATGGCGGGCCTCCTGCGCGGCTGGCTCACCGGCGAGGACTGGGTGACGAGCCTCACCTACGCTAACGCCTGCGGTGCCTTCGCCGTCTCGCGCCACGGCTGCACGCCCTCCTATCCGAGCTGGGAGGAGCTGCAGTTCTTCCTCAAGCGCGGCATTGTCACCCCCGCCCTGCGCCACGACCGTGAGCTCGAGCAGATCCACTGGGCCACGACGCGCAAGGGCAAGTGGCCGCAGATGCGCGTCTTCGCCTTCGACCATCGCATGCAGCTCGAGGAGATGGCCGACAGGTTCGGTGCCCCGCGCGAGCGCATCGGGCTGTTCAAGGCCCTGTGCCTGAGGGCGGCCCAGCGCGTCGCCGATGGCAAGCCGGGCTACGGCATCCTGTGCGACGGCAGGCTGGGGCGCGACGCGCTCCATGCCGCAGCCGGCACGGGCCTGTGGATCGGCCGCCCTGTGGAGCGGCCGGGCTCGCGGCCGCTGGAGCTCGAGCCGGAGCTCGGCCTCGACTATGGCACCGCCCTGGCCGAATGGCCGCTCGAGCATGTCGTCAAGGTGCTGTGCTTCTACCACCCGGACGACGACGACGGCCTCAAGGCCCGGCAGGAGGAGACGGTGAAGCGCCTCGCCGAGGCGGCACGGCGCAACAACCTCGAGTTCCTGCTGGAGATCATCGCCTCCAAGGCGGGGCCGGTGGACGACACGACGACTGCGCGCGTCATCGAGCGCTTCTACGAGATCGGCGTCTATCCTGACTGGTGGAAGCTGGAGCCGCTGCGCAGCGAGGCTGCCTGGCGCAATGCGGTCGAGGCCGTCTCGCGTAACGATCCCCACACGCGCGGCATCGTCGTCCTCGGGCTCGATGCTCCCATCGAGGAGCTGTCGGCGAGCCTCGGCCTCGCGGCGACCTTCGATCTGGTGAAGGGCTTCGCCGTCGGCCGCACCATCTTCGGCGACGCAGCGCGGCGCTGGTTCGCCGGCGAGATAGGCGACGAGGAGGCCGTCACCGAGATGGCCGAGAAATACCGCAAGCTGTGCGACATCTGGGACAGCGTCCGCACGCAGAAGGGACAAGCGTCATGAGCACCATCCGTCTCACGGCCGCGCAGGCCATGGTCCGCTGGCTCGCCGCGCAGAAGACCCCTGAAGGCGAGCCCTTCATCGCCGGCTGTTGGGCCATCTTCGGACACGGCAACGTCGCCGGTATCGGCGAGGCCCTGCACGGGGCAGGCGACGCGCTGCCGACATGGCGCGGCCACAACGAGCAGACCATGGCGCATGCGGCCATCGCCTATGCCAAGGCGCTCAACCGCCGGCGGGCGATGATGGTGACGACCTCCATCGGCCCCGGCGCGCTCAACCTCGTCACCGCCGCTGCGCTCGCCCACGTCAACCGCCTGCCGGTGCTGCTGGTGCCGGGAGACGTCTTCGCCAACCGCGCCCCCGACCCCGTTCTGCAGCAGGTAGAGGATTTCGGCGACGGCACGGTGAGCGCCAACGACTGCTTCAGGCCCGTCAGCCGCTATTTCGACCGCATCGTGCGGCCGGAGCAGCTGCTCACCGCCCTCCCCCGTGCCATGGCGACGATGACCGATCCGGCCGAGTGCGGCCCGGTGACGCTGGCCTTCTGCCAGGACGTGCAGACGGAGGCCTACGACTGGCCGGAGACCTTCTTCGCCCCGCGCACCTGGCACATCCGCCGCCCGCAGCCCGACGCGCAAGAGCTCGCCGAGGCGACGGAGGCTATCCGCCGCGCGCGCAAGCCGATCATCATCGCCGGCGGCGGCGTGCTCTATTCGCTCGCCACGGACACGCTGCGCAGCTTCGCGGAGAAGCACCAGATCCCGGTTGCCGAGACGCAGGCTGGCAAGTCGTCCCTGCCATGGGACCATCCGCTCAACCTCGGCTCCATCGGCGTGACCGGTTCCTCGGCGGCCAACGCCATCGCGCAGGATGCGGACCTCATCATCGCCGTCGGTACCCGCCTGCAAGACTTCACGACCGGCAGCTGGGCGCTCTTCCGCAATCCCGAGCGGCGGATCCTCGCCATCAATGTCGCAGCCTACGACGCCGGCAAGCACCGCGCGATCCCCCTCGTGGCAGACGCGAAAGTGGCGCTTGAGGCACTCTCGGCGGCTCTTGGTGACCACAGGGCGACACCGCCCGAGCCGCAGCTGAAGGCCGAGTGGCTGAAGGCGGTGGATGCCGCTACCGCCGCGCCCGGTGACAACGTGCTGCCCTCGGACGCCCAGGTCATCGGCGCCGTGCAGCGCAGCGTCGGCGAGGATGCCATCCTCGTCTGCGCGGCCGGCGGCCTGCCGGGCGAGCTGCACAAGCTGTGGAAGGCCAGTCGCCCGAACGGCTACCACCTCGAATACGGCTTCTCCTGCATGGGCTACGAGATCGCCGGCGGGCTCGGTGTCAAGATGGCGCGGCCGGACCGGGAGGTCGTCGTGATGGTCGGCGACGGCAGCTACATGATGGCGAACTCGGAGCTCGCCACGGCGGTGATGCTGGGCCAGAAAATCATCGTCGTCGTGCTCGACAACCGCGGCTTCGGCTGCATCAACCGCCTGCAGCGCGCCACCGGTGGCGAGAGCTTCAACAACCTGCTCGATACCGCCCGCCACGTGGTTCCCTCCTCCATCGACTTCGCCGCCCATGCCGCCTCCATGGGTGCCATTGCCGAGAAGGTGGGGAGCATTGCGGAGCTGGAGGAGGCGCTCGCCCGCGCCCGCAAGGCCGACAGGCCGAGCGCCATCGTCATCGACACGGACCCGATGCCCACCACCGAGGCCGGCGGCCACTGGTGGGACGTGCCGGTGCCGGAGGTCTCCGCGCGGCCGCAGGTCAACGCGGCCCGCGCCGGCTATGAAAGGAACCTGAAGAACCAGCGCCCGGCGGATTGACGCCGGGCATCCCGGAGCGCGCCCCGGTCGGGCGCAGCAGCTTCTCACCCCAGCCCCATGCGGATAGCGCAATGATCCTCTACGGCACCAATCCCATCGCCTGGTCCAACGACGACGACCAGAGCCTCGGCGCCAACATCAGCCTCGAACAGTGCCTCAGCGAAGCTGGCCGGATCGGCTTCGACGGCATCGAGAAGGGCCACAAGATGCCGACGGATCCCGCGGCGCTCAAGGCCGCGCTCGTGCCGCACGGGCTCGCCTTCGTCTCCGGCTGGCACTCGCTCAATCTGCTCGCCCACTCGGTGCAGGACGAGAAGCAGGCGATCCAGCCGCACCTTGACCTGCTCAAGGCGATGGGCTGCAAGGTCTGCATCGTCTGTGAGACATCGAACGCCATCCACGGCAACGACAAGGTGGCCTTGAGAGACCGCCCCGTCCTGCCAGCCGACCGCTGGCCTGCCTTCGGCGCCGCCGTGGAGGAGATCGCGCAGTACTGCTCACGCCAGGGCCTCACCCTCGTCTATCATCACCACATGGGCACAGTGGTGCAGACGGAGGACGAGATCGACGCATTGATGGCCCATACGGGGCCGGCGACGCACCTGTTGCTCGACACCGGCCACTGCTGGTTCGCGGGTGGCGACCCGGAGCGCGTCGCGCGCAAGCACATGGCCCGCGTCGCCCACATCCATGCCAAGAACGTGCGCCCGGCCATCCGCGCCGAGGTGGAGAAGGAGGGCCTCTCCTTCCTCCAAGGCGTGCGTCGCGGGGTCTTTACCGTGCCGGGCGATCCGGAGGGTGGTGTCGACTTCCTTCCGGTGCTCAGGATCGCCGCGGAGCACGGCTACCAGGGGTGGCTCGTCATCGAGGCCGAGCAGGATCCCGCCGTGCGCAACCCGTACGAATACCAGTCCATGGGCCTGAAGGCGCTCAAGGCGATGGCGCGCGAGGCCGGGCTCGACAAGGCATGACGACAGCGCCCCGGACCAGGCGGAGACGACACGATGACCCAGCTCTTGCGCAAGCCCACCGGCACCTCGGGCAAGGTGCATGACATCACCCCCAAGAGTGCGGGATGGGGTTATGTCGGCTTCGGCCTCTACAAGCTGGCCCCAGGCGAGACGGCCGCCGAGCCGACCGGCGGCAACGAGGTCATCCTCGTGCTCGTCGAGGGCAAGGCCGAGATCGCCGTCGGCGGCAGGAGCTTCGGCGAGCTTGGCGAACGCATGAACGTCTTCGAGGGCACGCCGCCGCACTGCGTCTATGCGCCGAACGGCACCGACTGGTCGGCGCGGGCGACAACGGCCTGCACGCTCGCCGTCTGCACGGCGCCCGGCAAGGGCGGCCACGAGGCCCGGGTGCTGACCGGCATCGAGAAGGTCACGCGCGGCAAGGGCGCCAACACGCGCTACATCCACCCCATCGCCATGGAGGAGAGCGACGTGGCCGACAGCCTCCTGGTGACGGAGGTGTTCACGCCGCAGGGCAATTGGTCCAGCTATCCGCCGCACCGGCACGACGAGAACCGCTATCCCGAGATGACCTATCTCGAGGAGACCTACTACCACCGCCTCAACCCGCCGCAGGGCTTCGGCTTCCAGCGCGTGTTCACCGAGGACGGCACGCTCGACGAGACGATGGCGGTCAGCGACGGCGACGTGGTGCTGGTGCCGCGCGGCCACCATCCCTGCGGCACGCCCTACGGCTACGACATGTACTACCTCAACGTCATGGCCGGCCCCATCCGCAAGTGGCGGTTCCAGAACCATCCCGACCACGACTGGATCTTCCAGCGCGACAAGTGAGGACCCGGCCCCGGCATCGGCGGACAGGAACCATCGGAACGGCGGCCTGCCGCCGCGACAGGGCCCGAACAAGGACGACACCCATGCTCAACATCGGACTGCTCGGCGCAGGCCGCATCGGCATCACCCACGCCCGGGCGGTGAGTGCGCTTCCCGACGCACGCATCACCGCCGTCTTCGATCCCGTCGATGCGGCGGCCGAGGCGGCCCAGGCGCTGACGGGCGCCCGCCGCGCCAGCGTCGAGGACATCCTGGCGGACGAGACCATCGCCGCCGTCATCGTGGCGACGCCCACGGACCTGCACGCGAGCCAGGTGGAACAGGCGGCGCGCGCGGGCAAGGCCATCTTCTGCGAGAAGCCCATCGACCTCTCCAGCGCCCGCGCCGAAGCCTGCCTCGCAGTGGTGCGCGAGCAAAAGGCCAGGCTGATGCTGGGCTTCAACCGCCGCTTCGACCCGAGCTTCGCCCGTCTGAAGGCCGAGGTGGAGGCCGGAGTGATCGGCAAGGTGGAGCTCGTGCAGATCACGAGCCGGGACCCCGCCCCGCCGCCTGTCGACTACATCAGGCGCTCCGGTGGCCTCTTCCGCGACATGATGATCCACGACTTCGACATGGCGCGCTTCCTCCTTGGCGAGGAGGTGACGGAGGTCTTCGCCACCGGCTCCGCCCTCGTCGACCCGGCCATCGGCGGCGCGGGCGACGTCGACACGGCGACGGCGACGCTGCGCACGGCGAGCGGACGCATTGCCGTCATCACCAACTCACGCCGCGCCACCTACGGCTACGACCAGCGCATCGAGGTGCATGGCGAGAAGGGCATGATCCAGGCCGGCAACCAGACGGCGACGACGCTGACGCGCGCCAGTGCAGCAGGCTTCACCAGTGACCCGCTGCTCGACTTCTTCATGCAGCGCTATGCCGAGGCCTACCGGCTCGAGCTGGCGGCCTTCTGCCGGTATGCGGCCGGCGAGGACATTGCCGTGCCGACGGGCGAGGACGGCCTTGCCGCGCTGAAGCTCGCCGATGCGGCGGTCGCGTCGCTCACGTCCGGCCAGTCGGTCAAGCTTTGATTTTCCCAAACGTGCGACGCGCCGCCGCAAGGATTTGACGCACCCGCAACGGTGGCCCCCGGCCGAGCAAGGCGTTATACAATCGGCGTGACCGACCGTCCGGGGGACAGCTTGACCGAAGCTACCGCCAGACCGGCGTTCGCTGCCTCGCGCAGCGAGCGTGCCGAGCTCCTGATCGACGCCGTCGTCGACATCGCGCTCTTCGTGCTCGACACCGAAGGCGTGATCACGACGGTGAACGCAGGCGCGCGCGCCATCACCGGCTGGGGAGAGGACGAGCTGCTTGGCGAGAGCTGGGCGAAGCTTCTCCCGGCCGAAGACGTGGCCGCCGGCCTGCCCGCGCGGGCGCTCGCGGCCGCGGCCGCCGACGGGCGGCACGAGATCCGGCGCCCGATGCAACGCAGGGACGGCGGCACCTTCATCGCCCAGGCGAGCCTGACGCCGCTCGGCGACAGGAACGCGCCGATGGGCTTCGCCCTCGTCATCCTCGATGTCTCGGCCAGCGCCGCGGCCGAGGAAGCGCTCAAGGCGCGCGAGGCGCATCTGCGCTCGATCCTCGAGACAGTGCCCGATGCCATGATCGTCACCGACGAGCAGGGGCTGATCCAGTCCTTCAGCGTGGCGGCGGAGCGGCTGTTCGGCCTGTCCGCGGCGGAGGCTGTCGGGCGCAACGTCAGCATCCTGATGCCCTCGCCCTACCGCGAGAAGCACGACGCCTATATCGAGCGTTACCTGAAAACCGGCGAACGGCGCATCATCGGCATCGGCCGCGTCGTCGTGGGTCAGCGCAGCGACGGCTCAACCTTCCCCATGGAGCTCGCGGTGGGCGAAATGGTGTCGGGCGGAGCGCGCTATTTCACCGGCTTCATCCGCGACCTGACCGAGCGGCAGAAAACAGAGGCGCGGCTGCAGGAGCTGCAGGCCGAACTCGTCCACATGTCGCGCTACACGGCCCTCGGCGAGATGGCCTCGACACTGGCGCACGAGATCAACCAGCCGCTCACCGCCATCACCAATTATCTGAAGGGCTGCCACCGCCTGCTCGCGCAGATGGAGGGCGAGCGCATCGCGCTTCTGCGCGACGGCGTGGGCCAGGCGGCCGAGCAGGCGCTCCGGGCGGGGCAGATTATCCGCCACCTGCGTGACTTCGTCGCCCGCGGAGAGAGCGAGCAGTGCCGGGAGAACCTGCCCAAGCTCATCGAGGAGGCGAGCGCGCTCGCCCTGGTCGGCGCCCGGGAAAAGGGCGTGCGCGTCACCTTCAACCTCGACCCGGCAGCCACGCACATCTTTGCCGACCGCATCCAGATCCAGCAGGTTCTGCTCAACCTCATCCGCAACGCCATCGAGGCCATGCAGGATGCGCCGGTGCGCGAGCTGTCGGTCTCCACCCGCGCGCTGTCCGGCGGGGATTTCGTTCAGATCTCGGTTGCCGACACCGGCACGGGCCTGGCGGAGGAGGTGCTCAACCACCTGTTCGAGCCTTTCGTGACGACGAAACAGCACGGCATGGGCGTCGGCCTGTCCATCTGCCGCACGATCGTCGCGGCCCACGGGGGCCGCATCTGGGCCGACACCGAAGCCGGCGTCGGCACCACGTTCCATTTCACGTTGCGCACGGTCGCAGAGGAGGAAATGAGCCATGGCGCCTGAGGCGGTGGTCCACGTGGTCGACGACGATCTCGCCGTACGCCAGTCGCTGTCTTTCCTCCTTGCCTCCGAGGGCCTGCCGGTGCGGCTGCACGAGTCCGCCACCGCCTTTCTCGAGAGCGCCGTCAACGGGAATGCGGGCTGCATCGTCACGGACGTGCGCATGCCCGGGCTCGACGGTATCGCCTTTCTGCAGGAGCTGAAGCGCCGCGGCAGCACCCTGCCAGTCATCGTCATGACAGGGCATGCGGACGTACCGCTCGCCATCGCGGCCATGAAGGCGGGCGCCGTGGACTTTCTCGAAAAGCCGTTCGACGATGATGTCTTCCTCGCCGCCGTGCGCACGGCGCTCGACCGCAATGCGGAGGAAGCACGCCGCGCTGCCGAGGCCAATGTCCTCAACGAGCGTCTCGCGGCGCTCAGCGAGCGCGAGCGCCAGGTGCTCGATGGGCTCGTGGACGGCAAGCCCAACAAGGTCATCGCGTACGAGCTCGGCATCAGCCCGCGCACGGTCGAGATCTACCGGGCCAACGTCATGGCCAAGATGCAGGCCACGAGCCTGTCCCAGCTCGTGCGCATGGTTCTCGTTGGTGAGGGCGCCGGCGAGAAGCGCGCGATCTGACCTGCGCGGTCCCCCTATAGGTAGATTCCCGTAATTGGAGCCGGGCTGCAGCTTGAGGCACATCAAGCCGTTGCTCGCATAGCCGGCGTAGGGTGCTCCCGAACGCTGAGACTTACGGGACGTGTCGATGTCGCTGGTTGGGGGACCGGTCCTTATCGTCGATGACGATGCGGCGGTCCGCGCCTCGCTCAAATTCGCGCTCGAGCTCGAGGGGCTCGAAGTGCGCCTCTACGAGAGTGCCCCGCAGCTTCTGGCGGAAAAGGCGCTGCCCCGGCACGGCTGCATCGTCATCGACTATTCGATGCCCGGCATGAGTGGCCTCGAACTCATGGAAGCCCTGCGCCTGCGCCAGGTCAGCCTGCCCGCCATCCTCATCTCCGGCAAGGTCAGCGACGACCTGCGCCGGCAGGCCGGACGCCATGGCTTCCTCCAGGTGCTGGAGAAGCCGCTGGAGGGCAGCCAGCTTCTCGACGGCATCCGCACGGCGCTCGCAGCGTCCTGACCTCGCCGCACTCGCGGGGCCCACAGCGCCGAACGGCGGCTGGCGTACGGGCTGCGACAGGAGGTCATCAGGAGTTTCCCTTAGGTATCGAGCGGATTTTTCCCCTGCCCTCCCGGCGGTACCCATGAAGCCACAAGGCATTTGGGTTGCCCTCGAGGAGGTGCAGATGCAGACCGTGACGAACGCTCCAATTGCCAGGCATTTCGAGGCCGGCATGCTGTCCCGCGCCATGGCGGCGCAGGGCCGGCGCTCGTGCGGGGTCGGCTCCGTGCGCGTCCTTGAGAAGGATGAGGAGCTGTTCGCCGAAGGCGATCCGGCCGTGTTCTTCTACCGGGTCGCCGAGGGGGTCATCCGCACGTCGAAGCTGCTGAGCGACGGCCGCCGGCAGATCGACGCCTTCCACTTCCCGGGCGATGTCTTCGGTGTCGAGGCCGGTGACGAGCACCGCTTCAGCGCCGAGGCTGCCACGGCCGCGACCGTCATCGCCTACCGCCGGCGCGATCTCGACGAACTCCACTTCGACGAGACCTTCTCGCGCGAGGTGCTGGATGCGATGATGCATGCGCTCGAGCGGGCCCAGCGGCACATGCTGCTGCTCGGGCGCAAGTCCGCCATCGAGAAGATCGCCACCTTCCTTGTCGACATGGCCGAGCGGCTCGACGGCGACGACGCCATCGAGCTCCCCATGTCGCGCCTCGACATTGCCGACCACCTCGGCCTCACCATCGAGACAGTGTCGCGCTCACTCACCGAGCTCGAGCGCAAGGGCATCATCCACGTGCCGGCCAGCCGCCGCACCATCGTGCTGCGCGACAAGGCCGCTCTCGCCCGTCTCAACGGCTGAACCCGCCTTTTCGGCCCCGCACGGCCGCAACTTGGTCGTCCGAAGGCACAAGCCTTCGGACGATCTTTTTTTCTGAAACATGAGGCCGGCAACGCTCTGCCGCTGTGCCGCCCTGCGCGGCGGCCACTGTCCGCCGCGCCCTGCGTCTGGCACGGATCCAGCGAAGTCCTTCTCTCACACGGCGCGGCTGTGCGTGCGGCCTCCCTGGCCGAGGTAGGCGTCGAAGGCGGCGGCGATGTTGCGCACGAAGAAGCGGGCCTCCTCAGGCACGCGCACGACGCAGCCCTCGACACTGGCGAGGCCGTCGTGGACCACCTCGGCGAGGCGTGGCGCGCTCATGAGCGGCTCGGGACTGGTGCCGTGCCGGGCGCAGATCTCGCCCACATCCACGACCATGTCGCACATCAGACGCTCGATGATGTCGGCGCGCAGCCTGTCGTCAGCCGTCAGGGCGTAGCCCTTGACGGTGGCGAGCCCTGCCGCCTCGACCAGATTGGAATAGCGGCGAGGCAGCGGCTCGTTCTGCACGTATCCCTGGGGCAGGCGGCCGATGGCAGAGGCGCCGAAGCCCAGGAGGACGTCGCTGGCGTCGCTTGTATAGCCCTGGAAGTTGCGGTGCAGCCGCCCTTCCCGCTCGGCGACGGACAGCTCGTCGTCCGGCAGGGCGTAATGGTCGAAGCCGATTCGACGGTAGCCACCGGCGCAGAGCACCTCCGCGATCGCCTCCGCCTGCCGCCGCCGCTCGGTCCCGTCCGGCAGCGCCGCCTCGTCGATGAGCCGCTGGTGTGTCTTGAAGCCGGGCACGTGCGCATAGCCGAAGACGGAGAGCCGCGCCGGCCGCAGCGTCAGGCACTGGCGCGCCGTCTCCCGGCAGGAGGCGACGGTCTGGTGGGGCAGCCCGTAGATCAGGTCGAAATTGACCGCGGTGATGCCCGCCTCCTGCAGCATCTCGACCGACGCGGCAGTGACGGCGTAGCTCTGCTCGCGGTTGATCGCCTGCTGGACCGCCGGGTCGAAGCTCTGCACGCCAAGGCTCGCCCGGTTGACGCCGCCTTCCCGCAAGGCACGGGCCATCGGCCGGTCGAGCCGCCGCGGGTCGATTTCCACAGCGATCTCGGCATCCGGCAGCAGGTCGAAGTGCCGGTTGAGCAGCTCCATCACCGACAGGAAATCCTGCGGGGCGACGATGGTCGGCGTGCCGCCGCCGAAATGGACGTGGGCGACCTTGAGCGGATGCGGCATGCAGCCGGCCACCGTCTCAATCTCCCGAAGCAGCCGGGAGACATAGGCCGCGATTGGCGCGTCCGACCGCATCACGGTGGAGTTGCAGCCACAGTACCAGCACATCTGCCGGCAGAACGGCACGTGCAGATAGAGCGAAGCGGACAGGTCCGGCGACAGTTCGCCCAGCCAGCGCGCATAGACTTCCGGCGTGACGGCAGCGGTGAAATGCGGCGCGGTGGGATAGCTCGTATAGCGCGGCAGGCGCTCGTCGCCGTAGGCGGACGCCTTTTCCTCGTTCATCGACAATACCCTCGAAGGACTACCGGTGCGGAGGTCCGGCATCCCGACCATGGCCGCCGCGGTGTCCGATTTCCTTGCGGTCGATCAAATCCCCTCGCCCGCTTCCAGAGGCCCTGCATCCGCCCGAGAGCCGAGCACCGTGGTGAGTGCGGCAAGGTTGCTGTCGATGTGCTCGCTGAGAAAGCTGACGAAGGCCTCGGCGGCCCGCGGCAGGGTGCGGTCAAGCATGGTCTGGATCTCGAAACGGCGACGATGGAGAAGCGGCGAACGGATGCGACGGGCGACGAGCCTGCCGGAGAGAAGCCCCGAGACCATCGACAGCGGCGCGGCGACGAGCACGCCACCCTCCGTCTCGACGAATCGCCGCTGTGCGGAGACGAAGTTGGTGACGAGCACGGGCTCCAGCGCCACGCCCTCGTCGGCGCAGGCCATGTCGACGAGCTGACGCAACGTCGTGTTCGCCTCCGACAAGGTGATGGGATGGTCGCGCAGGTCCTGCAGCATCAGGCTTTCACGGGCGGCGAGCGGATGGTCCGGCGTCATCACGGCGAGAATCGGCGCCGGCCATGCCCTCTGCACCTTCACATCCGGTGAGGGCGCGAGGCCAAAGGTGACGCCGATGTCGACGTCCCCGTTCTGCACGAGCCGTGTCACTGCGGCGAAGGGCACGACCGCAAGATCGAACCGGATGCCCTCGTAGCGGCGGCGGAAGGCCACGATCGCCTCGGGCATCAGGTCGAGCGCGAAGCCTTCGGTCGTCGCGATCCGCACCTCGCCGCGGGCGAGGCCCTCGAGCTCGCGGATGCGACTCACCACGCGCTCACCCTCGAGCGTCATGCGGCGCGCATAGGTGGCGAGCAGCCGGCCGGCCTCGCTCAACACCATGCCGCGCGGCCGCCGCTCGAACAGGCGGCTGCCGAGGTCGCGCTCCAGCTTGGCGATCTGCCGCGACACGGCCGACGCCGCCACGTTGAGCCGGCTCGAAGCCTCGCTCACCGAGCCGGTGCGCGCCACCTCGAGAAAATAGCGCAGGGCCGTGCCGTGCATGTGCGCCCTCTCTGCTTTGCCGTTTCGGCAATGAAAGTTTCGAAACAATATAATTGCAGAAAGTGTCGCGGTATTCTGAAAATGTGTCGCACGATCCGGCTCCGCCGGCTCGCAACAGAGGGGGCAAGCACCCCCTCAGCCAGGGAACGGGGAACAGCCGGTAAAAGCCTATGGCTGCGCCGCCGCGCAATTGGCGCGATCAGGCGTGTCATGGCCGCTCTCGGGTGCCACGTTCCGCCGATCAAGAGGGTGAACATGCGCAACCTGATCAAGCTCACGACCCTTGCCGCGGTCAGCGCCCTGGCGCTCTCGGCCCCGGCCTATGCCGGCAAGAGCGACAATTCTGTCGTCATGGCCTATGACCAGGCGCCGGAAAGCGTCGATCCGTTCTTCAACAACGTCCGCATCGGCGTCATCATCGGCCAGCACGTCTGGGACACGCTGATCTATCGCGACCCGATCACCAACGACTACAAGGGCCAGCTTGCCAAGAGCTGGAAGTGGGTCGACGACCGCACGCTTGAGGTAGAGTTGCGCGAGGGCATCAAGTTCCACAACGGCGAGGAGTTCGACGCGGACGACGTCGTCTACACGCTGAACTTCGTGTCGAAGCCCGAGAACAAGGTCACCACCCAGCAGAACGTGAGCTGGATCGAGAAGGCCGAGAAGCTCGACAAGTACAAGGTGCGCATCACGACCAAGAAGGTCTTCCCGGCAGCCATCGAATATCTCGCCGGACCGGTCGTCATCCACCCGAACGAGTATTACGAGAAGGTCGGCCCCGCCGGGCAAAACGACAAGCCCGTGGGCTCCGGCCCCTACAAGGTGGCGCAGTACGACCCCGGCAAGTCGATCACCCTCGTGGCGAACCCGGACTATTTTGCCGAATCGCCCAAGCCCAAGCCCACCATCGAGAAGATCGAGATCCGCTTCATTCCGGACCGGCAGACGCAGATGGCGGAGGCCATCTCGGGCGGCGTCGACTTCATCATGCATGTGCCGAAGGATCAGGCCGAGCAGCTCGAGTCCGTGCCGCACCTGCAGGTCGTCTCCGGCGAGACGATGCGCATCGTCTTCATGCAGATGAACTCGCAGGAGGGCACGCCCGCCCCCGCGCTGCAGGACGAGCGCGTGCGCAAGGCCATCAACCACGCCATCGACCGCGATACGATGGTGAAGGAGATCGTCGGCAAGGGCGCGCGCGTCATCCACACCATCTGCTTCCCCACGCAGTTCGGCTGCACCGACCACGGCGCGCCGCGCTATGAGTACAATCCGGAAAAAGCCAAGGCCCTGCTGGCAGAGGCGGGCTACGCCAACGGGCTTGAGCTCGACATCGTCGCCTATCGCGAGCGCAACCAGACCGAAGCCATCATCGGCTACCTGCAGGCGGTCGGCATCAAGACCAACCTGCGCTTCTTGCAGTATGCGGCGATGCGTGAGCAGATCCGCGCCAACAAGGCGATGCTGACGCACCAGACGTGGGGTTCGTTCTCGGTCAACGACGTCTCCGCCTCCACGCCGGTCTATTTCGCCGGAGGTGACGACGATATCACGCGCGACCCCGAGGTGCGTGATGCTCTCAACAGGGGTGACAACTCGGTCGACCCGGCCGTGCGCAACGCCGCCTACAAGGAGGCGCTGGTCCGCATCGCCGAGAAGGCCTATGCCGTGCCGCTCTATTCGCTGCCGGTCTACTATGTCGCCACTGCGGATCTCGATTTCCGCGCCTATCCGGACGAGATGCCGCGCTTCTGGGAGATGACCTGGAAGAACTAACTCTCCCGCTGCAAGGCCCCGCGACAACGATCGCCGGCCGCCCTGCGCTGCGCCCTGCCCCTTTCCTTCCGCGGAAGGGGCAAGAGGCGGGGCAAGAGGCCGGCGATCCCGGCGGGCCGGCATGGCCCGCCTCTCACCCGAGGGAACGGGGCGGAAGCGACCTTCAGCGGCAACCCGGCCCGGAGAACGGCCCATGATCGGCTATATCCTGAAACGGCTCGGCCTGGCGGTGCTCGTTGCGCTCGCCGTCTCGGCCATCGCCTTCTTCCTGTTGCGCATGTCCGGCGACATCGCCATCGCCATCGCCGGCGAGGGCGCGCGGCAGGAGGACATCGAGCTGGTGCGGCGCACCTACGGTCTCGACCGGCCCCTGCTCGTGCAATATGCCGAATGGCTGTGGAACACACTCCGGGGCGACTTCGGCACCTCGATCTACTTCAAGACCGCCGTCGCGCCCCTCGTCTTCGCCAAGCTGCCGACGACTCTGCTGCTCGGCGTCCTCTCCCTCGGCTTTGCGCTGCTCGTCTCGATCCCGCTCGGCGTGCTCGCCGCCGTCTATGCCAACAGCTGGATCGACCGGCTCGCGCTTGCCATCGCCGTTGTCGGGCAGGCGCTGCCCAACTTCTTCTTCGCCCTCCTGCTCGTGATGCTGTTCTCCATCACGCTGCGCTGGCTGCCGGTGTCCGGCTCCAAGACGTGGGCGCATTTCATCATGCCGACCATCGCGCTCGGCTACTACGTGGCGCCGGCCTTCATGCGGCTCATCCGCGCCGGCATGATCGAGGTGCTGTCGGCGGACTACATCCGCACCGCGCGGGCCAAGGGCCTGCCGACGCGCACGGTCATCTTCAAGCACGCGCTGCGCAACGCGGTGGTGCCGGTGGTCGCGCTCACGGCCGTGCAGCTCGGGTTCCTGCTCGGCGGCTCGGTCGTCATCGAGACCATCTTCGCCCTCGATGGGCTCGGCTACCTCGCCTACCAGAGCATCACCTACAAGGATTTCCCTGTGATGCAGGTGATCGTCCTGCTGCTGTCTGTCCTCTACGTCCTGCTGACGCTCGCGGCGGATATCGCGAACGCCTGGCTCGACCCGCGCATCCGGGTGGCCTGACATGACGAGCGAACCGCTTTCCCTGCCCGCCGCGGCGGAACCCTCCGCCTTCTCCCGCCTCGTGCGCCGCATGCTGGGGCAAAAGGCATTCGTCATCGGCGTCGGCATCCTCGCGACGATCGTGCTCATTGCGCTGTTCGCGCCGCTCCTGGCGCCGCACGATCCCTATCTGCAGAACCTGAGCGCTCGCAACGTGCCGCCCGTCTGGTACGCCAAGGGCTCCTGGGTGCACCCGTTCGGCACAGACCCGCTCGGGCGCGACTATCTCTCGCGGGTGATCTACGGGGCGCGCATCTCCCTCCTCATCGGTATCAGCGTCGTCATCATCTCCGGCATCATCGGCACGGCACTGGGGCTCGCTGCCGGCTATTTCGGCGGCAAGGTGGACATGCTCGTCACCTTCCTCGTCACCACGCGCCTGTCGATGCCGGTGATCCTCGTGGCGCTCGCCGTCGTCGCCATGATCGGCGGCTCGCTCTGGATCGTCATCCTGGTGCTCGGCTTCCTGAAATGGGACCGTTTCGCCGTCGTCATGCGCAGCGCCACCCAGCAGGTGCGCTCGCTCGACTACGTGGCGGCAGCCGAGGCGGCCGGCGCATCGACGACGCGCATCGTGCTCGGCGAGGTGCTGCCCAACATCGCCCCGCATCTCATCGTCGTCGCCACGCTTGAGGCGGCAAGCGCCATCCTGCTCGAAGCCGCCCTCTCCTTCCTCGGCCTCGGCGTGCAGCCGCCGCTGCCCTCCTGGGGCCTCATGATCTCCGAGGCGAAGGCCTACATGTTCTTCTCCTTCTGGCTCATCGCCATCCCCGGAACGGCGCTGGCGCTGCTCATCTTCGCCATCAATCTCGCCGGCGACGGCCTGCGCGACATCATCGCCCCCGAAGGACGGAGCTGAGGCCATGGCCCATTCCAGCGACATCGTTCTGGAGGTTGACGGCCTCAGCGTCGACATCGCGACGCCGGGCGGCACACTGCATGCGGTGCGCGACATCTCCTTCTCCGTGAAACGCGGCGAGACGCTCTGCCTCGTCGGCGAGTCCGGCTGCGGCAAGTCCATGACCTCGCTCGCCATCATGGACCTGCTGCCGAAGGCCGCGAAGAAGACGGCCCGGCGCCTCGCCTTCGCGGGCGAGGACCTCTCGCGCGCCGGCAAGAGCCGTATCAACGCGCTGCGCGGCAACCGGATGTCGATGATCTTCCAGGAGCCGATGACGGCGCTCAACCCCGCCTACACCATCGGCAACCAGCTCGTCGAAGCCTACCGGCTGCACAAGCGGGCCTCCGAGGCGGAAGCCCGGGAGCGCGCCGTCTTCCTGCTCGGCAAGGTCGGCATTGCCAATGCCGCCGAGCGCCTCGGACAATATCCGCACCAGCTCTCGGGCGGCCTGCGCCAGCGCGTGATGATCGCCATGGCGCTGATGTGCGGGCCCGAGCTGCTTATTGCCGACGAGCCGACAACGGCGCTCGACGTCACCATTCAGGCCCAGATCCTGCGTCTTCTGGTCGATTTGCAGAAGGAGCTCGGCATCGCGATGGTGCTGATCACGCACGATCTCGGCATCGTGGCGCGCATCGCCGACCGCGTGGCGGTGATGTACGCCGGCCAGATCGTGGAGGAAGGGCCGACGGCCTCCCTCTTCAACGCCCCGCGCCATCCCTACACACAGGGTCTGATCGCCTGCATCCCGGTCCCCGGCCGCACGGAGCCGGGGGGACGGCTTGGCGTCATCCCGGGTGTCGTGCCCTCGCTTGTGGGCGAGGTGCGCGGCTGCAGCTTCCGCGACCGCTGCGGCAAGGCCACCCCCGCCTGCCTCGACGCCCCGCCGGTGCGCGAGACGGCGGACGGCCACCGCTGGCGCTGCATTCTGGAGAACGCAGCATGACGGCTCTCATCGAAGCGCACGACCTCACCCGCTCCTTCGAGGTGAGCCGCGGCCTGTTCAAGGGCAAGCGCACGCTCCATGCGGTGAACGGCATCTCGCTTGACATACGCCAGGGCGAGGTGCTCGCCATCGTCGGCGAGTCGGGCTGCGGCAAGTCCACCCTCGCACGCATGCTGCTCGGCCTGCTGCTGCCGAGCGCCGGCACCATCACGCTCGAGGGGCAGGATATCCGCAACCTCGGCCGCAAGGGCATGGCCCGGCGCGTGCAGCCGGTGTTCCAGGATCCCTACTCCTCGCTCAACCCGCGCCGCACCATCGCCTCCATCGTGGCCCTGCCGCTCGAGGTGCATGGCATCGGCACGCCCTCGGAACGGCGCAGGATGGCCATCGAGATGCTCGACAAGGTCGGCCTGCCCCAGCGTTTCGCCGACCGCTACCCGAGGGAGCTCTCCGGCGGCCAGCGCCAGCGCGTCGCCATCGCGCGCGCGCTCGTCATGAAGCCGGAGGTCGTGGTCTGCGACGAGCCGACCTCGGCGCTTGACGTCTCGGTGCAGTCGCAGATCCTCAACCTGCTGATGGACCTGCGCCGCGAGCTGAACCTCACCTATGTCTTCATCAGCCACAACCTCGCCGTCGTCGAGCACATCGCGACGCGCGTGGCGGTGATGTACCTCGGCCGTGTCGTCGAGCTGGCCGAGACGCGGTCGCTTTTCAAGGAGCCGCGCCACCCCTACACCAAGGCGCTGCTCGCCTCCGTCCTGACACCGGAGCCAGGCCTCGGCATTCCGGACACGGGGCTCGGCATCGCATTTCCCGATCCGCTGAATCCGCCCTCGGGCTGCCCCTTCCACCCGCGCTGCCCCGAGAGGCTGCCACAGTGTGCCAGCGTGGTGCCGCAGATCCTGCGCGACGAGAAGGGGACCGTCGCCTGCCACCTCCACACGCAGGCCCCGGCATCCCACTGAGGAGAAGCGCCATGCGCCTTGCTGCAACGAACCCCGGGGGCGACGTCACAGGCAAGGCGCCGGAGCTGTGCCGTCTCGATGCCGGCACGCTCTGCCGCCTCATCGCGCGGCGGGATGTCTCGGCGCGCGAGGTGGTGGGCGCCTTCCTCGACCATATCGAGGCGATCAACCCCACCTACAACGCCATCGTCTCCCTGCGCCCGCGCGAGGAAATCCTGGCCGATGCCGATGCGGCGGATGCGGCCCTTGCCCGTGGCGAGGCGGCCGGGCCACTGCACGGCCTCCCCCAGGCGATCAAGGACCTTGCGCCGACGAAGGGAATCACGACGACCTTCGGCTCGCCGCTGTTCGCCGATTTCGTGCCGACGGCCGACGCCATCATGGTCGCCCGCATGCGCGCCGCCGGCGCCATCATCATCGGCAAGACGAATACGCCGGAATTCGGTCTCGGCTCCCACACCTACAACCCCGTGTTCGGCGCGACGCGCAACGCCTATGAGCCGGCGCGCACAGCTGGCGGCTCGAGTGGCGGCGCGGCCGTGGCGCTCGCCACACGCATGCTGCCCGTCGCCGACGGCAGCGACTTCGGCGGCTCGCTGCGCAATCCCGCCGCCTACAACAACGTCTTCGGCTTCCGCCCCTCCCAGGGCCGCGTGCCGAGTCTGCCCGCGCCGGAAGGCTTCTTCTCCCAGCTCGGCACCGAGGGGCCGATGGCCCGCAATGCAGCCGATCTCGCCCGCCTCCTCAGCGTGCAGGCGGGTTACGACCCGCGGGCGCCGCTGTCGCTCGACGGCGCCGCGCGCGGCTACGAAGCCCTGCTTGATGCCGATCTCAAGGGCAGGCGCATCGCCTGGCTCGGCGACCTTGGCGGGCATCTGGCCATGGAGGACGGCATCCTTTCCCTGTGCGAGGGCGGCCTGCGCCACCTCGCCGATGCCGGCCTCGTCGTCGAGCCGCACGTTCCGGCCTTCGACTTCGAGACCCTATGGCAGGCCTTTGTCACGCTGCGCCACTTCATGGTCGGCGGCAAGCTGAAGCCCCTCTACGACGACCCGGCCAAGCGCGAGAAACTCAAGTTCGCCGCGCGCTGGGAGATCGAGGGCGGCGAGCGCCTGAGCGCCTACAGGCTCTACGAGGCGAGCACCGTGCGCACGGCCTGGTATGCCTGCGTGCTGCGGCTCTTTGAGCGCTTCGACTATCTCGCGCTGCCGTCGGCGCAGGTCTTCCCCTTCCCCGTCGAGGAAGAATGGCCGCGGGAAATCGCCGGCCGGCCGATGGACAGCTATCACCGCTGGATGGAGGTCGTGGCACCCGCCACGCTCTCCGGCTGCCCCGTCGCCTCCGTTCCGGTCGGCTTCAACGCCGATGGCCTGCCCATGGGCATGCAGATCGTCGGACGTCCGCGTGACGACCTTTCCGTGCTGCAGCTCGTGCGCACCTACGAGCAGATCACCCCCTTCCCGGCGGTGGCGCCCTGAGCCCCGCCGTTTCACCCGCAAGGAGTCCCCACCACCATGACCCGTGAAGCGGCCATCGCTCGCGCCGAAGAGTACTTCGATTCCGGAGCCTTCAAGACCGATCTGTCCCGCCTCGTCGCCATGCCGACGGAGAGCCAGAACCCCGAGCGCGCGCCCGTGCTGCGCGACTATCTCGTCAAGGAGATGGTGCCCATGCTCGAGGCGCTCGGCTTCTCCTGCCGCATTCTGGAGCATCCGAAGGCGCGCGCCCCCTTCCTCTTCGCCGAGCGCATCGAGGATCCGGCCCTGCCGACGATCTTCGGCTATGGCCACGGCGATGTCATCCGCGGCCTCGACAAGGACTGGAAGGAGGGCCTCTCCCCCTGGCGGCTGACGGAGGTGGGGGACCGCTGGTACGGCCGCGGTGTGGTCGACAACAAGGGTCAGCACGTCATCAACATCGCGGCCTTGCGCGCCGTGCTGGAGACGCGCGGCAAGCTGGGCTTCAACGCCAAGTATCTCATCGAGATGGGCGAGGAAATGGGCTCGCCCGGCCTGCGCGAGCTGTGCGCCGAGCACAAGGAGCTGTTCAAGGCCGACGTGCTCATCGGCTCGGACGGGCCGCGGCTCAACGCCGAGCGGCCGACGGTCTTCCTCGGCTCGCGCGGCGGCGTGACCTTCGACATGTCGATCGAGGCCCGCGAGGGCGGCCACCATTCCGGCAACTGGGGTGGCCTCCTCTCGGATCCGGCGATCCAGCTCGCCCATGCCATCTCCACCATCGTCTCGCCGACGGGCCAGATCCGCATCCACGAATGGGTGCCGAAGGAGCTGCCCGAGAACGTGCGCCGCGTGCTCGCCGACTGTGAGGTGGACGGCGGCCCCGACGGCCCGACCATCGACCCCGAATGGGGCGAGCCCGGCCTCAGCCCGGCCGAGCAAGTCTTCGGCTGGTGCTCCTTCGACATTCTTGCCATGAAGGCCGGCAATCCCGAGACGCCGGTGAACGCCGTGCCGCCGAGCGCCTGGGCGCGCTGCCAGCTGCGCTTCGTTGTCGGTGTCGACCCCGAGGAGGTGCTGCCGGCCCTGCGTCGTCACCTTGTCCGCCACGGCTTCCCCATGGTGAAGGTGGAGAAGAGCCGCGACGAGATCTTCCATGCCACCCGCCTTGATCCGGATGATCCGTGGGTGACCTGGGCCGTGGGCTCCATTGCGCGCACCACGGGCAAGAAGCCGGCGATCCTGCCCAATCTCGGCGGCTCGCTGCCGAACGACATCTTCTCCGAGATCCTCGGCCTGCGCACCATCTGGGTGCCGCACTCCTATCCCGGCTGCTCGCAGCACGCGCCGAACGAGCACCTTCCGGTCGCGATCGCCCGCGAGGCGCTGGGCCTCATGGCCGGCCTCTACTGGGACCTCGGCACGGGCGAGACGCCGCCGCTGTAAGGGGCGCGCCGAGCGCCGCAGACAAGAGAAAGGGCCCTCGCGGGCCCTTTTTCCTTGGCTTGTGCCGTCGGCTGCTCACGCCGTCTTCGTCGCCGGCCCCCGCATGCGGCGGACCACCATGCTGATGAGCGGGCTCAGCACCACAAGGATGGTGAAGACCCCGAGGACGCCCGCGATCGGCCGCTCGAAGAAGGCCAGGAAGCTGCCGTTCGACTTGATCATCGACGTCACGAAGTTCTCCTCCACCAGCGGGCCAAGCACGATGCCCAGGATGCACGGCGCCACGGGGATCTCGTTCTCCTCCATGAGAAAGCCGAGCACGCCGAAGACGAGCATGATGACGATGCCGTAGGTGGCGTTATTGACGGCGAAGGAACCGACGATCGAGAAGCCAAGGATCAGCGGCATCAACACCCGGCGCGGCACGCGCAGGATATAGCCGGCCCCCTTCATCGCCGCCCAGCCGAGCGGGATCATGAACAGGTTGGCGAGGATGAAGATGAGGAAGACCGCGTAGATGTTCTCGGGGTTGTTGATGAACAGCGTCGGCCCCGGATTGAGCCCCTTGATAAAGAGCACGCCGATGACGATGGCGGTGATGGAGTCGCCGGGAATGCCGAAGACGAGCGCCGGCACCCAGGCGCCGCCGAGCGCGGCATTGTTGGCCGACGTGCTCTCGATGATGCCCTCCACGTGGCCCTTGCCGTACTTCTCCGGCGTGCGGGACATCTTCTTCGAAAGGGCATAGGCGACCCAGGCGGCGATGTCGGCGCCGGCGCCTGGCAGGATGCCGATGGCGGTGCCGAGCGTGTTGCCGCGCAGCTGCTGGCGCCAGTAGGTCTTCACCATCTTGCCCCAGTTGGCGAAGAGGTTGCCGATCTTGCGCTGGGTCATGGGCAGGTCGATCGCGCCGTGGACCATGGCGCGCAGCACCTCGGAGACGGCGAAGAGGCCGACCATGGCGGGGATGAACTCGATGCCGCCCATCAGCTCCGTGTAGCCGAAGGTGAAGCGCGGCACGCCCGCGGGATTGTTGAGGCCGATGGTGGAGACCAGAAGGCCGATGAACAGGCTGATGAGCCCCTTCAGCGGCGACACGGCGCCGATGAAGATGGCGCAGGTGAGCCCGAGCACCGCGAGCCAGAAGTACTCGAAGGACGAGAACTGCAGCGCCACTTCCGCCAGCGCCGGGGCGGCGACGATGAGCACGGCCGTGCCGAAGAGCCCGCCGATGGCCGAGAACATGAGGTTGGCGCCCAGCGCCGTCTCCGCCTGGCCGTTGCGCGTCATCGCGTAGGCCTCGTCCGTATAGGCGGCAGAGGCGGGCGTACCCGGGATGCGCAGAAGCGTGCTCGGAATGTCGCCTGCGAAGATCGCCATGGCCGAGCAGGCGATCATGGCGCCGACCGCGGGCAGCGGATCCATGAAGAAGGTGAATGGCACCAGCAGCGCGATCGCCATGGTGGCCGTAAGACCGGGAATTGCTCCGATCAAGATGCCGAAGACGGACGCGAGAAAAACCGAGATGAGGACGCTCGGCGTGGCGACAAGCCCGACGGCTTTTTCGATGGCGAGCATGGGCGCCTCAGAAGGGGATGATGGTTCCGCGCGGCAGCGGAACGCGCATCAGGACGACGAAGAGCTCGTGGATGGCGAAGATGGCGATGGCGCTGATCAGGATCGCCACCCACCAGCGGACGCCCAGGAGCATCATGCCGCCAACGAGTACCAGCCCCATCGCGATGATGTAGCCGAGCTGGTCTGAAAAGAGGCAGTAGAAAAGCGCCAGCGCAATGGTCGCCAGACCTTTCAGCCATCCGGCGGGCGTGATGCCGGCCATGCTGTGCGCGACGTCGACACCCTCCGGCACAGTCGCCCTCCGTCTCAAGGCCTTGAAGGCGAGCAGGAGGCCGCAGGCCGCCAGGGCGCTTGCGGCGATCACAGGAAAGACGGCAGCGCCGTATTCCTGGCCCGGAATGTCCGGGAAGGACTGGGCATGAAGGATGACCGCCACCCCGAGCACTGTCAGGATGAGGCCGATGATGATGTCGGATTTGACCATAGACTACGGCTCGCGACTGTGGCGGCAGCCAACCCGGTGGTTTTCGCCGGATAACGACGGCGCCGGACCGGGTCCGGCGCCGCGACAGAGTCCCGACTCGCGTTACTTGGCGAGCCCGAGTTCCTTCATGACCGTGCCGAGCGACTCGTCGCTCTTCTTCATGTAGGCGACGAAGTCCTCCTTCGCTGCCCAGGAGACACCGAAGCCGCGGCTCTTCATGAAGTCCTGGAATTCGGCGCTCTTGTAGATCTTCTCGAGCGCGGCGACGAGCTTGTCCTGGATGTCGGCCGGCAGGCCCTTCGGAGCGGCGAAGCCGCGCCAGGCACCGAGCGTCCAGTCGATGCCCGCGGCCTCCTTCAGCGTGGGCAGATCGGGGAACAGCTCGCTACGCGTGTCCGACATAATTGCCAGGCTCTTGACGCGGCCGGCCTCGATGAGCGAGCGCGCCTCCGGCACAGAGCAGGTCACCACCTCGACACCCCCGGCGACGAGGTCCTGCAGGCCGGGAGCGGCGCCGTTCGACGGCACCCACGGGGCCGCGGACGGCGGGATATCGCTCATGGCGAGCATGCCAGCGAGCGCGAGGTGCCAAATGCCGCCCTGGCCCGTGCCCGATGCCTTGTACTTGCCGGGGTTCGCCTTGATCGCAGCCAGCAGCTCCTTGACGTCCTTGTAGGGCGCGTCGGCGCGCACCTGCACGCCGGCGGGATCGAAGTTCATGAGGGCGAGGGGCGTGTAGTCGGCATAGGTGAGCTTGGTCAGCCCCTGCCAGTGCATCATGCCGATTTCGACCGTGATGATGCCGAGGGTGTAGCCGTCCGGCGCCGCGTCGGCGATGGCCGCGTGCCCCACCACGCCCGAGCCGCCGGTGCGGTTGACGACGTTGACCGGCTGGCCGAGTTCCTTCTCGAGGAGCGAGCCGACGATGCGAGCTGTCGCATCGGTACCGCCGCCCGCCCCCCACGGCACGATCATCGTGATCGGCCGCTCCGGATAGGCCGCCTGCGCCGCACCCGGCAGGGCGAGCGTGGCGGCAGCCGCCGCGGCGACAAGCGTTTTCAGGAAGGTCCTGCGCATCAAGGTCTCCTCTTGAGTGTTTCCGGTCCCGTGGGCGCCCTGGCGGCACCCTGTCATCGCCTTGCGGCGAATTGGTTTCTTTAAATCGTTACAATAGGGTAGGCCCGCGGTGCTGTTCAAGCGGCTTTCGCAAAAATCACAGCCTCGTCCGTGGGCAGCTTTCCTGACGGGCGGGGGCCCTCAGAATGCAGAAAGCCGCGACCGCGGTCAGCGGTCACGGCTTCGGCAAAAATGGATGCTTGGGGCGGTCAGTCGACGATCTGGCGGAAGGCCAGCTTGTCGAGCGCGGCGACCTTGCCCGCCGCGTCGGCCTCGCTCGCAGCCGCCGCTTCCTCGAGCAGCTTGAGCGTGTTCTCGCGTGCCGTGCGCGCCACCTCGCTGGTGAAGGGCTCGCCGAAATAGCGGTCGATGAACCCGTCGAGCGCGCAGACGAGAAGCTGCCGCAGCGCCGCGTCGGGAGCACCCGGAGCCATATCCTTGGCGCACAATTCTCGCAGCGACGAGTACGTCCTCAGCCCCTCGTTCTGCTGGCGGAACCACTCAAGCAACGCGCGCGTGTCCATCGCTCCCTCACAGTGCACGTTAAAAAGGGACGCTATCCCAAAAGGCGACACGGATCAAATTTTTTAGACGGCACCCGGCCGTCCTCGCCGGGTGCCGTCCGAAGCCTCAGAAGTCCGCCTTGCCGCCGTGCTTCGCCGACCATTCGGCGGGAGCGTGCAGGAACTTCTCCACCTCGTCGAGGGTACTGGCGGCGAAATAACCGCGCTCGCGCGCCTCGGCCAGGACGTCCCACCACGTGGCGAGGGCGTGCATCTTGATGCCGTGCTCGGCGAGCGTCGCCGTGCTCTCCTTGAAGATGCCGTAGTGGAAGATGACGAAGGTGTGCTGCACGTCGGCGCCCGCGCGGCGCAGGGCCTCGGCGAAGGCGAGCTTGGAGCGCCCGTCGGTCGTCAGGTCTTCGACGAGCAGGACGCGCGCGCCCTCCTTGATATCACCCTCGATCTGTGCGTTGCGGCCGAAGCCCTTGGCCTTCTTGCGCACGTAGAGCATCGGCAGCATCAGCCGGTCCGCCAGCCAGGCGGAGAAGGGGATACCCGCCGTCTCGCCCCCGGCCACGGCATCGATCGATTCGGTGCCGATCTCGGAAAGGATCTGCTCGGCGGCGAAGTCCATCAGCCGCCGGCGCAGGCGCGGGAAGGAGATGAGCTTGCGGCAGTCCACATAGACGGGGCTCGCCCAGCCGGAGGTGAAGATGAAGGGCTTCTCGGCGTTGAACTGGATGGCCTGGACCTCCAGCATCATGCGGGCCGTCTGTGAAGCGATGAATGACTTGTCCATGGTCCCTCGGCCCCCGGTTCGATTGTCCACTCAGGCGACGGCGGCAGCGGCGCTGTCCGCGTCGGCGACCGTCCATGACACCGTCTCGCCACCACGGAAGACGTGCACCGCCTCGCCCGCGGGAAGAGAAACGTCCTCGGCGACCGCGCGCGGCCGGCGCACGAGGGTGATCGTTCCCTCGTTGACGGGCAGGCCGTAGTGGCGCGGGCCGTTGAGGCTCGCGAAAGCCTCGAACTTGTCGAGAGCGCCCTCCTCCTCAAAAACCTGCGCATAGCACGCGAGCGCGACGGGCGCCACGAACAGGCCCGCGCATCCACAGGCCGCTTCCTTGGCTGCGCGGGTATGCGGGGCGGTGTCGGTGCCGAGGAAGAAGCGCGGATTGCCGGAGGTGGCCGCCTTGCGCAACGCCAGCCGGTGCTCCTCGCGCTTGGCGATGGGCAGGCAGTAGTAGTGCGGGCGGATGCCGCCCTGGAAGATGGCGTTGCGGTTGAAGATGAGGTGGTGCGGGGTGATGGTGGCGGCGACACGCTCGCGCGCGCCCGTCACGTACTCCACGCCCTCCTTCGTCGTCACGTGCTCCAGCGTGACCTTGAGGCCGGGGAAGCGCCTGACGAGCGGGTCGAGCACCGTCTCGATGAACACTGCCTCGCGGTCGAAGATGTCGACCTCGGGCCGCGTGACTTCGCCGTGTATGAGCAGCGGCACGCCCGCCTTTTCCATGGCGGCGAGCACCGGATGGATCTTCTCGATGTCGGTGACGCCGAAGTGCGAGTTGGTCGTCGCATGCTGCGGATAGAGCTTCACCGCCACGATACGCCCGCTCTCGTAGCCGGAGACGACATCGGCCGGGTCGGTGTCGTCCGTCATGTAGAGCGTCATCAGCGGCTGGAAGCGGCTGCCAGCCGGCAGCGCGGCCATGATGCGCTCGCGGTAGGCGTCGGCCATCGCCGTCGTCGTCACGGGCGGCACGAGATTCGGCATGATGATGGCACGGCCGAACTGCGCGGCAGTGAAGGGCAGCACGGCCTTCAGCATGGCGCCGTCGCGCAGGTGAACGTGCCAGTCGTCCGGACGGCGGATGGTGATGGTCTCGGTCATCTTACGGCTCCTTCGTCAGGGCCTCATAGAGCAGATCGACGCCTGCAAGGAAATCGGCAATCTCCATCGACTCGTCGGGATTGTGCGAGCCGTGCTCGTTGCGCACGAAGACCATGGCCGCCGGGATGCCGGCATTGGCGAAGACGGCAGCGTCGTGGCCCGCGCCGCTGGCGATGGTCTCGGCCGGCAGGCCAAGGCGGCGCGAGGCCTCGAGCAGGCGCTTCACCCAGCCTTCGTCCATGCGCCCCGGTGCTGCGTCCTGCCGCCGGTCAAAGATGAACTTCACGCCCCGCTCGCGGGAGATGTTGGCGCATTCCGTCTCGAAGAGCACGTAGAATGCTTCCAGCGTCTCGCGGCTCTGGCTGCGGATCTCGAAGGAGAAGGCGACCTCGCCGGGAATGCGCGTGGTGGCGTGCTCCTCCGGATTCGTCGCGACGACGCCCACGGTCACGACGAGATCGAGGCCACGCTCCAGTAGTACGCGCCAGTGCTCGTCGAGCCGCGAGATGAGCTCGGCGAGGGCGAAGACCGCGTCCTTGCGCAGCCAGCGCGGCACGGCGCCGGAATGGCCGGCCTGCCCCTGGCACACGATGCGCTGGTGGCGGATGTTGCCGCGGATGCCGGTGACGATCGCCGTCGGCCATTCGCGCGCCACCATCACCGGGCCCTGCTCGATGTGCAACTCGAGGAAGGCGGCGATGTCGCGCTTGTCGACGAGGGGGGTGCCCTCCCTCACCTTCGCAACGTCGATGCCGACACCGGCGAGCGCCTCCGCGAGGCTGCGCGCACCGTCGCGCTGCCTCAGGTCGAGGTCCTGCGGCTTCAGCGCGCCGAGCAGGACGGAGGAGCCGATGTAGGGCTTGCCGAACCAGGGCGATTCCTCGCCGCGCAGGCCGATGACGCGCACCGGCCGCGGCGGCGCGACCCCCTCACTCTTCATGCGCGCGAGCACCATCAGCCCGGCGAGCACGCCGGCCGCGCCGTCGAAGTTGCCCCCGCGGGGCACGGAATCGAGGTGCGAGCCGACGAGGATGTAGGGGCCCGGCGCCTCGTCGGGCAGCGAGACGACGAGGTTGTCGCCGGCATCGCGCGAGGCGACGAGCCCCTCGCGCGCGGCGAGCCGCTCCATCACGCCCATGGCCGCCGTCTCGCCCTCGGCAAAGGCCTGGCGGGTGATGCCGACCCCGTCGAAGCCGAGCTCGCGCAGCTCCGAGAAGACCTCGACGGCGAGCGCCTCCCAGTCACGCTCGTTGCGTATCGGATGAGCGAGCGGTTTCACAGCATAGCCTCCGCCTCTTCCGGAGCAGCGTTGCCGTCGACGACGGCGCCGACGAGCGCATTGACGTCCGCGATGCCGCGGCGGGCGCAGAAGGCCGCGAGCCCGTCGATGATCTCGATCATCGCCATGGGGCGCACGAAGGTGGTGGTGCCCACCTGGACGGCGCGCGCGCCGGCGAGCATGAACTCGACGGCATCCTCCGCTGTGGCGATGCCGCCGCAGCCAATGACCGGGATGGCGAGCTTGTCAGCGCACTGGTAGACCATGCGCAGGGCAATCGGCTTCACGGCCGGCCCCGAGAGCCCGCCGAGCACGTTGCCGAGCTTGGGCCGGAAGGTCTCCGTGTCGATACGCATGGCAAGGATGGTGTTCGCCACCACCACCGCATCGGCACCGCCCGCCTCCGCCGCGCGTGCGACGGCGACGATGTCGCCGGTGTTCGGCGTCAGCTTCACCCACAGCGGCCGCGCCGTCGCCCGGCGCATGGCGGCCGTGACGGCCTCGGTGAGGCGCGGTTCCATGGCGAAGGAGCGCCCGTCCTCCTCGATGTTGGGGCAGGAGATGTTGGCCTCGATGGCGGCGACGCCCGGTATCGTCAGGTCGCGCGCCATGGAGGCGAAGCCGTCCACCGTCGGTGCCGAGATGGAGACGACGAGCGGCGGCGAGTACGCCCGGTAGAAGGGCACCACGTTGTCGCGGAAATAGTCGAGCCCCTTGGAGGGAATGCCGATCGAGTTGATCAGGCCCTCCGTCGTCTCGCACACCCGCGGCACGGGGTTGCCGGCGCGGAACTCGCGCGTGATCGTCTTCGTCACGAAGGCGCCGAGGCGGTTGAGATCCATGACCCTGGCGAGCCCTTCGGCGAAGGTGCCGGACGCCGGCATGACGGGGTTCTGCAGCCTCAGCCCGCCGACCTCGACACCGAGGGAAACGGGGGCGGCGGAAGAAGATGCGGCCGTTACCATGACGTGGCCTCCTTCAGGTCGAACACCGGCCCGTCCCAGCACACCCGCTTGTCGACGAGCTCGCCGTCGACCTCGAACTTACGCACGCAGCAGAAGCACATGCCGAGCCCGCAGGCCATCTGCTGCTCGAGCGCCACCTGGCCGGCGATGCCCTGCTCGGTGGCGAAATCCTTGGCGAGGCGGAACAGGCGGTTGGAGCCGCAGGTGAAGATGGCATCCGCCCTCCCCTCCCGCGCGAGCGAGCCGAGGATGGCGCGCACGTTCTCGGGCGCGCTCGAGCCGTCGCTGTCGAGCACGGGGCGCACGTCGGCGCCGATAGCGGCGAAGCGCTCCGCGGACATGACAAGATCCGGCCGGCGCGCGCTCAGGATGGCAGTGACGCCGATTCCCTTGCGCGCCGCCGCCTCGGCCAGCGGCGCGAGCGTCGCAAGGCCAACGCCGCGGCCGAGCACGACGATGCTGCGCCAGCTGTCGTCGAGCGTGAAGCCGACACCGAGCGGACCCAGCACGCGGAAGGAATCGCCCGGCTTCAGCGTGGTGAGGGCGCGCGTGCCCAGCCCGGCGATCTTGTAGAGAAATTCGAGCGTGCCCGCCTCCGGGTCGGCCTTGTAGGTGCTCATGGGCCGGCGCAGATAGGGCTTGTCCTGCCCGCTCGCCGGGCACAGGAGGTGGAAGAATTGGCCAGGGGCCGCGAGCGTCGCGGGCCGGCCGGCGCGCAGCACCAGATGCCGGTACTCGTCGTTGACGGCCTCGTGGCTCAGCACGATGGTCTCGACATCGGAAACGGGGGCATCGTTCGCGGTCCATGCGGACCGCGTCTCGAGGCTTTGCAGCATGTTTCTTCTCCCAGGCCGGCCGGGTCAGTAGCCCAGCAGCCGCGGCAGCGCCGTCGAGATGGACGGCACGTAGGAGATCACGAGCAGCACGGCGATGTTCGTGAGCACGAACGGCCAGATGCCCGCGATCACCGTCTCTACGGGTTTGCGCAAGGATGACGACGTCACGAAAAGGTCGAGGCCGAAGGGCGGCGTGATCATGCCGATGCAGATGTTGAGGCAGACCACGAGGCCGAAGTGGACGGGATCAATGCCGAGCGCCGTCGCCACCGGGAAGACGGCCGGCAGCAGGATGAGCATGATCGAGTTGGGATCGACGAACATGCCCGCGACCAGCAGCACGACATTGATGACCAGCAGGAAGACAACCCAGTTCACGTCCCATGCGCTCAGCAGCATCAGCAGCTGGTCGGGCAGGCGCGCCAGCGTGATGAAGTAGGACAGCACCGAGCCGACGGCGAGCAGGATGAAGATGGCGACGATGGTGAGCGCGCTCTGCTCCGCCACGCGCATCACGTCCCGCCAGCCGAGCTGCCGGTAGATGCCCACCTCGACGAGAAGGGCATAGGCCACGGCGACTGCCGCCGCCTCAGTGGCCGTGAAGAAGCCGGAATAGATGCCGCCGAGGATGATGACGGGCATGCCGAGCGCAAGCACGGAGGCCTTCACCGCCTCCCAACGCTCGGCCGCACTCGCCCGCGGGGCCGTCTGGATGCCGTCGCGCCGCGTCACGATGGTGACGTAGATCATGAACGCGATCGCAAGCACGATGCCGACGACGAGGCCGCCGGCAAAGAGCGCGGCGACGGACGTGCCGGTGAGCCAGGCGTAGACGAGAAGGGTGATGCTCGGCGGGATGAGCAGCGCGCATTCCGCGCTCGAGGCGATGAGGCCGAGCGAGAAACGCTCCTTGTAGCCCGCGCGGACCAGCTCGGGGTGGAGGAAGCGCCCGAGGGCCGCGACTGTGGCCGGCGCCGAGCCGCACACCGAGCCGAAGGCCATGCACGAGACGACGGTGGTGTGGCCGATGCCGCCCGTGCGGTGACCCAGGTTCTTCTTGACGAGGTTCATGAGCCGCTCGGCAATGGTGCCGTGGGCCATGAGATCGGCTGCGAAGATGAAGAAGGGAATGGCGAGCAGCGTGCCGACGTTGACGCCACCCACCATCTTCTGCGCGATGACGATTTCGGGCAGGTTGGGAAACTGCGCGAAGCGGGCGAGAACGCTCGGCACGCCCATGACGAGCAGCATCTCGAACCCGAGCACGAGAAACAGGGCAGCCAGGATACAGAGCAGGATCAACACGGGAATAACGCCCTTTACGCTACGTCGGGGTCGTGCCGCTTGGGTTGATGACCGGTGGTTGGTTCAGTGGTCCTGGCCGCGATCGGCGAGCGCAAAGCGGTTCTCGACGCCGACGAGCTCGAGCAGATAGCGCACGCCGAGCAGCAGAAAGCCGACCGGCAGGGCCGCATAGAGCCAGACCATGGACACATCGAGCGTCGGGCTGGTCTGGCCTGAATTGACGATAAAGCGCGCGAAATCGTAGCCGACCTTCGTCAGATACGCGCAGAAGACGAGGCCAACGGCATTTATGACGAAGGCCAGGATGCGCTGGAGGCCCGCCGGCAGGCGCCCGTAGAGCGCCGTCATGGCAATGTGGCGTCCCTGTTCCAGCGTGAGGCCGAGGCCGAGGAAGACGAGCCAGGCCAGCATGAACAGCGTCGCCTCCTCCATCCAGGCGAAGTGGAGGGAGAGCGAGGGCGCAATCACACGCACGAGCACGTTGACCACATAGCCAGCCGACATGACGATGAGCAGCAGGCCGATGATGTTGCGCTCAAAGGTGCGCAGGACAGTCAGGACTGTGCGGAGCATGGGTTGCGCCCTCGGTTTTCTTCACGAGGCTCAGTTGGTGATGCCGAGCTTCTTGGCTTCGGCCTCGTAGATCTCCATGAGGGCCTTGCCCTCGGCGCCGGCGCGCTCGAGATAGGCGTCACGGGCCGGCGGGAACATCCTGGCGCGCCACTCGGCCCGCTCCTGGTCACCGAGCACCCGCACCTTCAGCCCCGCATCCTTGATCTGGTTGAAGGCCAGCGACTGCACCTCTTCCTTCAGCGTCTCAACCTGCGGCCGCACCTCGAGGAAGGCCTTGACGATGACGTCGCGGTGCCCCTCGGGCAGGCTCTCCCACCAGGCCGGGTTGAAGAGCACGATGTCTTCCATCGCGCCGTGGTTGGAGACCACGAGCTCCTTCTGGACCTCGTAGTACTTCATGGTCGAGATGGTATCGAGCGGGTTCTCCTGGCCGTCGACCACGCCCGTCTGCAGCGCCGTGTAAAGCTCGCCGAAGGGGATGGAGATGGCGGCCGCGCCGACGCCCGCGAACTGCTCGATCAGGATCCGCGAATCCATCACGCGGAACTTCTGGCCCTTGAAGCTGTCGACGTTGTCGAGCGGCTTGGCGGAGGTGATGCTCTTGCGCCCGTTCGGCCAGATGGCGATGGCGACGAGACCGCGCTTCTTGAACGAGTCGAGGATCGCCTGGCCGAAGGGGCCCTCGCGCAGCGCCTGCGACTTGGCACGGTCCTCGGGCATGATGAAGGGGATGTCGAGCACCGAGACGGCCGGGTTGAAGCCGCCGAGGAAGGCCGCAGGCATCACCGTGCCTTCGGACGAGCCGAGCTGGGCGCCCTCCACCATCTGCCGCGCGTTGCCGAGCTGCGAGTTGGGATAAAGCTGGAACTCAACCTCGCCGTTGGTGCGCTCCTTGACGAGCGCGGCAACCTTCTCGAGCCCCTTGTGACGCGGCTGCGTGGCAGCCTCGAGATGGCCGATCTTGGCGACATACTTGGCCTGCTGCGCCTGGGCGGCAAAGGTCCCTGCAACGACCAGGCCAGCCGCGAGCAGAACTAATCTGCGCGTGAGCATCCGTTTCTTCCTCCGGCTATACGGAAGCTGAAACGATATCGCTTTTTTGAGGGTTGTCTAATTTTTTTTACGCGTCGCGAAGTCCTGAGTCGACGCGTGCCACGGCATGCCGCAGGCGCTCGGCGCCCTCGCGCCCTTTGGCCGCCCGGCGCCAGAGGGAGGCGATGAGATTGTCGAAGAGCTGCACGGCGTCCGGCGTCTCTGTCACCATGGCGACGCCGTTGCGGACATTGGGATGATCGGCAAAGCGGTAGGGACTCATCGCCACGAAGGTGCGCTCCTTCTGCCGGAAGATCTGGAAGGTCTGTTGCGGCAGGGTTTCCTCGACGATGCCGATCTGGATGCCGATGGGCTCCTCTTCGAGCAGGTCGGCCAGGCGCAGGATCTCGCGGCGCGCGATCGCCCGGCGCTCGGCCACCTCCTCCTCCGGCAAGTCGAACCGCCCCACGACACCGCTGCGCAGCAGCCGCTCAATGTCCTGCAACCCGACGATGCTGACGATGCCGGGCCGCCGCCGGCTGGCATGGTCGCGCCGCTCCCGCAGGATGCGGACCAGCGCCTCGACCTCCGGGGCGACATCTCCCTCCTCCACGTCTCCGATGACGGTCTCGCGGATGGCGAGCTCTACGGCATGCGCATACTCGTCAGACGACAGGAGGTAGGAAAAGGGCGCGAAATGGGCGAGGATCTGCTCGGCCTCCTCCTCGAGCTGGCGCATGCGCTCGAAATAGGCCACCGCATTGTCGTAGTACTCGACGCTGACACCCAGCAGCGAGGCGACCGAGACGTTGAGGAGGTCTGCGATGCGCTGGATGGTCTCAATCTTCACCACCTCCCCCTTCTCCAGGCGGTAGATGGCTGCACGCGACATCTCGAGACGGTCCGCGACCTGCTCGGCCGTAATTCCACGCCCGAGGCGATAGGCACGCAGGCGCCGGCCTATCTCCAAAAAACGCGAATTGTTCTCTTTCATGAGACACAACTAGCAAATTTGGATAGGCGGCGCCAGTTGCGACGGGCTCGACACGGGAAGCAAGCCCGCGCCGAGCCCTTCAGCCTTACTGGGAACTGCGCGGCGAGTAGCCATACTTGCGCTTGAAGTTGCGGTAGAAGGTCGAGACGTCGTTGAAGCCGCTGTCGAAGGCAATGTTGATGATCTTCTTGTCGGTCGACGATGCCAGCTCCTTGCGCGCCGCCTCCAGTCTGTAATGCAGAATGGTATCGCGCAGGGAGAGGCCTGATTCCTCAAATATCTTGTACAGTTTTCTCTGCGATATGTTGAACTGACGCGCGATGCGACCGGCGCCAAGGTCGTGGTTGTCCAGGTTCTTCTTGATATATTCGATGATGTCGTTGGCGAGCCGCGCCTTGTTGCCACCGTCGTTGCGCGCCGTCTGATCGCGCAGGAAGGTCTTGAGCATCTCGACGATGTTCTGACGGATCGAGACGTCCACATAGTCGGAGATGTGGGAGCTGCCGTACTTCAGGAGAAAGCGGGAAAAAAATGGACATACTCCCGCAGGGATACGGATTCGATGCTTGCCGCCTCTCCCTTCATGGCGCCGGCGAAGTCCGTGATTGAGGACAGCTCGAGCCACTGGAAGGTGCACCGCCCGTCCTCACCGGCGATCAGGTCGATCGACGATAGCGTGCGCGCATCGAACACGACGATACGCTCGCCGGCCACGTCGTGGGAACCCTGCTCCAGGGTCAGGCGCAAGGCGCCGTTCTGGGCCGCCACGACGACGAAGCATGGTGCCTTGCCCGCGACCTGCGCGACCTCGCGCACCAGACGCCCCGGTGGCAAGACCATGTTGCAGACGCGCATGTCATTATAGTTTATCCACTCTATAGTCGCATTAAATTGATTATCCGATACAAACTCGCAATTTTTGATACCCGCTATCTTGTATATATCATTCAAAAACTCATTATTGACTTCATTATAAGTAGATATATTTATGACATTACCATCATTTGATCCATCTTGTTTTATCATTTTAGTTCTCTCGACTTTCGTCGTGACGGTAAGTTGCCCCTCAAAACTGACCATCAAATGCTCATGCAGCAATGCAACCAGTGCGATATTGATAGCATTTTATGCAACCTTGCATAGAATGCGAGCCATCTCCAGCACCATTCGCATACGCATTGCAGACCGGCTGATGGTCGACCGTCGCCTTGCCAATCGCGCGTGCTACAAGAGCGGCTCGGGCGGCTGGCGTGACGGCCGCTCAGCCCCAGGAGCCGAATCGATGACGCAAGCCATTCCCTTCGAGCAGGAGCCGGAGGCGCCGACGGGAGAGGTCGAGATGCTCACGCCACTCGTGCGCCGGCTCGTCGCGCCGAACGCCGGCGCCTTCACCTACCGGGGCACATGCACCTACATTGTCGGCCGGGGGCGGGTCGCGATCATCGATCCGGGACCGGACGATCCCGGCCACGTGGCGCGGCTCCTCGACGCTGTGCGCGGCGAGACAGTGACCCACGTCGTCGTCACGCACACACACCGGGACCACTCCCCTGCCGCGGCGGCCGTGCGCGCGGCCACCGGCGCGCTTCTCGTGGGTTGCGGTCCCCATGTCGCCTCGCGCCCGCTGGCAGACGGCGAGGCCAATGCGCTCGACGCCTCGGCCGACCACAGCTATGCGCCGGATGCTGTGCTCGAGGAGGGCGAGGCCGTCACCGGCCCGCAATGGACACTGCAGGCGCTCGCGACGCCCGGCCACACGGCCAACCACCTCGCCTTCGTCCTGCCGGAGGAGAACACCCTGTTCTCCGGCGATCACGTCATGGCATGGTCCACCACCATCGTCGCCCCGCCGGACGGGTCCATGCAGGCCTATATGGCCTCGCTGGCGAAGCTGAGGGCGCGGGATGAGACGATCTTCCGGCCCGGCCACGGCGGCCCCGTGCGCGAGCCGCAACGCTTCCTGCGCGCGCTCGTCCACCATCGGCGCCAGCGCGAGGCGGCCATTCTCAGCCGCCTCGCTGCAGGGGACGAGACCGTCGCCGAGATCGTCCCACAGCTCTACGAGGGGCTGGCGCCGGCGCTCCATGGCGCAGCGGGACTCTCCGTCTTCGCGCACCTGGAGGATCTGGTGGCGCGGGGGCTCGTCCTCTGCGACGGCCCGCCGACACTTACCGCCCGCTACCGGCTGGCCTGACGCTCAGAACTGGGCCGTCCGTGCCTGCTGCTCGAACTCGGCGATGAAGCGGGCGATCCGCGCGGCATTGACGCCGAAATCATGCATGCCGTAGCGCGAGACCGAGCGCACATCGATTTTCGCACCTTCGGCCCGCGGCGTGACCCGGATCACGATGTCATCCGGGAAACGCAGCAGGAGCGTGTGGTCAACAGCGTCGATCTGGCCGCGCCCGGTGCGCCCGCCGGGCTGGCGCACTTCGGCGATCTGCCAGCCGAGCGTGCGCGCCGCCCGCTCCGCGACGGACAGCGCATCCTCCGGCGACAGCTCGGCGTAAATTGGCACGACTTCCGGGTAGGCCTCGCGCTGCGGCAGGCGCTCCTGCGGGCTGAGCTCGCGCGGCACGTGCCCCTCGCGGGCTGCCAGTACCTGCGCCGAGCGCGAGAAAGCCGGCGGATCGACGATGTCGGTGCTGATGTCGTTCATGCGCGGCAGGACGATGGCCTTGAAGCCAAGGAAGGCGGGCCATCCGAGCACGACGAGGGCTAGGAAGGCGCCGCGCACCGCCAGCCCCAGCCCCTGCTGCCCCTCCTGCCAGACGAAGACGAAGGCCGTGACCGCGAGGGCGAGCGCCACGAGCGCCAGCGCCACGGCGCTCGCGATGACTGACAGGCCGGAAAACCATTCGACGAGGCCGAGGCGTGTCAGGAGCACACCCGCCGCCGCCACGAGCAGGGCGAACCAGCCGATCCTGCGGCTCCAGACGGCCGCTATCGACAAAGGCTCCTCGACAATCAGGCGGCGCATGGGAAGGCTCGCGACAGGGAGACGACGGACCGACGGCCGGACGGCCGCGACGTCCATGGATGGCATCGTGCGGCGGCCGGCGCAATGTCCGGCAAAGCGTCCCGACGGTCTCGGGCGGCAACGGAACCGTCCGGCAGTGTTTCCATCGCTGCCGAGATGGTTTAAGGCCTTGATTCAGGCAAGGGGGCGAGCCGACACTGATGACCGACTCCGTTCAGCAGGGCGACGCGCTGATGCGAACCTGGCTGCGCTTCGTCCGCATGAACCAGCGGCTTTATGCGGCCATGAGCCAGGAGCTGCGTCAGCTCGACCTTTCCATTCCCCAGTTCGATGTGCTGTCCACGCTGACAGAGCGTGAAGGCATCACGCAGCAGGAGCTGGCCGAGCGCCTCTACGTGACCAAGGGCAACGTCTCCGGCCTGGTCGACAGGCTCGCCGCAAACGGCCTCGTCGTGCGCCAGCCCATTGCCGGCGACCGCCGCTCCTATGCGCTCCACCTGACGGAAAAGGGCCGCACGCTCGCCGAGCGCGGCATCGCCGCCCAGCGGGCCTACGTGGCACGCACCCTGGGCGCGCTTCCGCAAACCGATATCGCGGAATTGGAGCGTGTGCTCCTCGCCTGGCGCGATATCCTGCGCCGCGACGACGAGGAGCGGAACGCGCGCACCGGCAGACCGGCGCGCCTGCGCTCCCCCGCGGCCGAGTGACCGGCCGCGCAAGGACTGGATGGAGCCTGTGAGGGGGCCGTGGATCTCCTGACGCAACCCGCGCATGTCATCCTCGCCTCCCTCGCGCGCGGCGACCTGTCGAGCACCGAGCTGCTCGACATGACGCTTGCGCGCATCGCCGCCGAGAACCCGGCCCTGAACGCCATTGCGACGCTCGACACGATCGCGGCCCGCAGCGCAGCCAGGCAGAGCGACGCCCGCAGGGCCGCGAGGCAGGCCCGCCCGCTCGACGGGCTCGTCATCACCATCAAGGACGCCTTCGACGTCGCCGGCATGATCTCGACAGCGGGGGCGCCGAGCTTCCGCGACCGGGTGCCGGAGGCGGACGCCGCGGCCGTGGCGCGGCTGCGCGCGGCCGGCTGTGTCATCCTCGGCAAGACGAACGTGCCGCTCTTCTCCGGCGACTTCCAGACCTACAATCCCGTCCACGGCACCACCAACAACCCCTGGGACCTCACGCGCTCCACCGGCGGCTCGTCCGGCGGGGCGGCGGCAGCCGTCGCGACCGGGATGAGCGCCTTCGAGCTCGGCTCGGACCTCGGCGGCTCGCTGCGCTGGCCGGCGCATGCCTGTGGCGTTTTCGCGCTCAAGCCGACGTGGTCGCTCGTCTCGACGCTTGGCCACGTGCCACCCGCGCCGGGCGTGACCCGGGAGGGGGACCTCGTCGTCGCCGGGCCGCTCGCGCGCTCGGCGGACGATCTGGCGATGATCCTGCCCGTCATCGCGCGCGACGGGCGCTCCATCGAGGTGCCGCCTCTCGACGGGCACGGGCTCCGGGTCGCCGTGTGGCTCGACGAGCCTTTCGCGCCGGTCGACGCAGCGGTGGCGGAGGGGGTGGCGCATGCGGCTGCCCTGCTAGCGGAGGCCGGCGCCATCGTCGACGAGCGGGCGCGGCCCGGCTTTTCCTTCGCCGAGGCGTTCGAGGTCTACGCCCTGCTCAATCACGCCATTGTGGCGGCCGGCCTGCCGCAGAAAGTGCGCGACAGGTTGGCGGCCGACGCCGCCAACTACCGCCCCGGCGACCTGTCGCATCGGGCCCTGCAGGCGCGTGGTGCGCGGCTGGACGTCGCCACCTGGAACCGGCTGCTGGAGCGCCGGCGCGCGCTGAAGGAGCAATGGGCCGCCTTCTTCGCGAACTGGGACGTCGTGCTGATGCCACCCGCCCCGGTGACGGCCATTCCCCACGACCAGACGCCGGATCTCCACGCCCGCACCATCACGGTCAACGGCAAGCCGCGGCCCTATTTCGACTTCCTGCTCTGGTCGTCGCTCGCGAGCGTTGCGCATCTGCCGGCGGCGGTGGCGCCGGTGATGCGCACCGCGGCGGGCTTGCCGACGGGCGTGCAGATCGTAGCGGCCGAATGGGCGGATGGGACTGCCATCGCGGTGGCGCGGCTGCTGGAGGAACGCGGCTGCCGCTTCGTGCCGCCCGGCCGGAGCGACTGAGCAGCATTTCCGGCCTGTCGGAACGCCAGCGCACATCGCGGCGCCCATTCCCTCCCCGGCGTGCTCGCCACGCAAGAGTTTGTTAACGCTGCCGCGGAAGCGGACGCGGTGTGACACGCCTTTGCCTCAGTGCCGTCAAGCGCCTGACGAGATCCCTCGCGATGGTGCCGAAGTGGTGCCGTGCGGCGGGCGGCACACCCCGCCGGCGGCTGCCGGCAGACCGACGAGACAGAGCAGATGACCGAGATCCCTTCACGTTCCGACGACAAGGCCGAGAAGACGGTGGCGACAGTGGCCGAGCCCGCTTGCCAAGGCAAGTCGGATGCGCCAACGTTTCGTGCCATCGGAATTCCGGCGGTGGCGGCTGCGGTGGAACAGTTCCGCCGCAGCGGGCAGAGAACGGCCGAGCGGTTGCCCGACTATCTGCGCAACGGACCATTCGCGAGCTGACAGGACCGTCCTGAAGGATGCCGACCCGGCGAACTCTTCTCAAAGCTTTCGCCGGGACCGTCATTGCAGGAGGGTTCGCTTCCTATGCCTTCGCCATCGAGCCGGGAATGCGGCTCGTGGTGAAGCGCTACTGGATCACGCCGCGCGGCTGGCCGGCGGATATGGAACTCACGCTCGCGGCCATCGCCGACCTGCACGTCTGCGAGCCATACATGCCGGCCGCCCGCGTGGCGGAGCTTGTTGCGGCAACCAATGCCCTGAAGCCGGACGTGACGGTGCTGCTCGGTGACTACATCGGCACGCACCACTTCGTGACGCGCCGGCTCGAGCCGCAGGAATGGTCCGAACCGCTCGGCCAGCTCACGGCACCGCTCGGCGTCTATTCCATTCTCGGCAACCACGACTGGTGGCATCCGCTGGCGCCGGGCATGCAGCCCGACGGCGCGAGGGCCATGCGGCGCACGCTCGAGGGCGTCGGCATCCCCGTGCTGGAGAACGACGCCGTCCGGCTGGAGAAGGATGGCAGGGGCTTCTGGCTCGTGGGCCTCGGCGACCAGATTGCCCATATTCTCGGACCGGGCATGTTCCGCGGGGTGGACGACCTGCCGGCAGCCCTCGCCCAGGTCGACGACGGCTCGCCCGTCATCCTCCTCGCGCACGAGCCAGACATCTTCCCCACCGTGCCGGCCCGCGTCAGCCTGACGCTGGCGGGCCACACCCACGGCGGGCAGGTGCGCGTGATGGGCTACTCGCCCATCGTGCCGTCCGCTTACGGCAACCGTTATGCCTATGGGCTCGTCGCAGAGCGCGGCCGCACCATGATCGTCTCCGGCGGGCTCGGCACAAGCGTCGTGCCCATGCGCCTCGGTGTGCCGCCGGAGCTCGTGCTCGTCCACCTCGGCGGCCTGCCGGGGCCGCTGACGTGACGGCGCCTACTTGACGATGACCCGCGCCCCCACCTTGGTGCGGTTGTAGAGGTCGATCACGTCGATGTTGCGCATGCGGATGCAGCCGGAGGATACAGCCTGGCCGATCTTCTCGGGCTCGTTGGTGCCGTGGATGCGATAGAGCGTGTCGCGGCCGTTCTCGTAGAGGTAGAGCGCGCGGGCGCCGAGCGGATTGTTCGGGCCGCCCTTGGTGAACCGCACGTGCGGCCAGCGGGCCTTCATCTCGGCCGGCGGATGCCAGTCGGGCCATTCGGCCTTGCGGGCGACCACAGCCGTCCCCGTCCAGCCGTAGGCTTCGTCGCCGACGGCGACGCCATAGCGGATGGCCTTGCGGTCAGGCAGAACGAAGTAGAGGAACTTCGCCTTCTGGTCGACGACGATGGTGCCGGGGGGCTCGCCGGTGGGATCGTCGATCAGATAGCGGCCGTATTCGGGAGAGACATCGGCCTGGGGGACGAGGGCCATCCACTCCCGGTCGCGGGCCGAGACTTCGGGATCCGGCACACCCTTGAAAGTGCACCCGGCCAGCATAACGCCGATCGCAAGGACGGCACCCAACATCCTCAAGACCATGCCAATCGCCCCCAAAGGATCATCAACCCGGCGCACAATGTGATTCGATTGCCCGATTCGCTGTGCTGTATGGCACATGCGAAGAGCGTATCAACGGCCGCCGGCCAGAAAACAACGCCGATTGGCAATTACTCACCGAGCGTGACATAGACACAACGTTTCCCGGCTGCAAAGCTGCAATCTCTGCTGGAACCCCGCCGTGACAACCCTTCTCGTTTCGCCCCCCTCCTCGATGGCGCATGCGACCCCGCCGGGCCACCCCGAGCGGCCGGACCGCCTGCGCGCCATCGAGCAGGTGCTGGAGCAAGAGAAATTCGCCGATCTCGTGCGCATCCGCGACGTGCCGGCGGCAGACCGGGAGACGATCTGCCGCGTGCATCCGCCCGGATACGTCGACAGCCTCATCTCCGCCTCGCCGCGCGAGGGGCTGGTCAACCTCGACAGCGACACGACGATGTCGCCGGGCACTCTGGAGGCCGCCGTGCATGCCGCGGGCGCGGCCCTGCTCGCCGTGGACGAGGTCGTGGGCGGCACGGCCGACAACGCCTTCTGCGCGGTGCGGCCGCCCGGCCACCATGCCGAGAAGGCAACAGCCATGGGCTTCTGCTTCTTCAACAACGCGGCGATCGCAGCGCGATATGCGCAGAAGCGGCACGGCCTCGAGCGCATCGCCATCATCGACTGGGACGTGCACCACGGCAACGGCACGCAGAACATTTTCTGGGACGATGCCAGCGTGCTCTACTGCTCGACGCACGAGATGCCGCTCTATCCCGGCACCGGCGCCGCCTCCGAGCGCGGAGAGCACGACAATATCGTCAATGCCGTGCTGCAGGCGGGCGACGGCGGCGAGAGCTTCCGCGAGGCGCTGGAGATCGCGATCTTTCCGCGCATCTCCGCCTTCCGGCCCGACCTCATCATCATCTCGGCCGGCTTCGACGCCCACTGGCGCGACCCGCTCGCCAACATCAACCTGACGGAGAACGACTTTGCCTGGGCGACGCGCGAGCTCATGGACATAGCCGACCGGCAGTGCGGCGGGCGCATCGTGTCGCTGCTCGAGGGCGGCTACGACCTGCAGGGCCTCGCGGCCTCCGTCGCCGCCCATGTGCAGTGCCTGATGCGGGGCTAGCAGCACCGGCGGGCAGCAAACGGCCCGCTTATGGCCGGCGGAATGCAGAGCGCGCCGTCAGCCCTCCAGCAGCACGGTGTCGGCAATCTCGATGCCGAAGCCGCTGAGGCCGACGAAGGCACGCGAGGTCGAGGCGAGGTTGCGGATCGAGGTCACGCCGAGATCGCGCAGGATCTGCGCACCGAGGCCCACTTCGCGCCATTGCTGGGTGCGGGCGAATTCAGAACTCGTCGTGTCCTCACCGACGACGGTGAGAGGCACGCCGGCCGTGCCGTCGCGCAGGTAGACGAGCACGCCCCGCCCCTCCTCCGCGAACCGGGACAGTGCCTTGTGCAGCGTGGTGGCGCCGCCGAAGACGTCGGCCACCACATTGGCGCGGTGCAGCCGCGCCGGTACGCCGCGGCCGTCGCCGATGCTGCCGTACACGAAGGCGAAGTGGTTCACCGTGTCGAACGGCGTCACATAGGCGTGGCCCGTCATCTCGCCGATCGCGGTCGTCACCGGGAAGGTGGCGACGCGCTCCACCAGCTTCTCGCGCGCCTGGCGATAGGCGATGAGGTCGGCCACCGAGAGGCGCTTGAGGCCATGCTCCCTGGCGAAGGCCTCGATCTGCGGGCCCTTCATCACCGTGCCGTCGTCGTTGGCAAGCTCGCAGATGACGCCGACCTCGGGCAGGCCCGCGAGGCGGCACAGGTCTACCGCCGCCTCGGTGTGGCCCGAGCGGATGAGCACGCCGCCCTCGCGCGCGATGAGCGGGAAGACATGGCCAGGACGCACGAAATCGGCGGCGCCCATGTTGTTGTTGGCGAGAGCGCGCACGGTGTTGCTGCGCTGCTCGGCCGAGATGCCCGTCGTGAGGCCGTGGCGCACGTCAACCGAGACGGTGAAGGCCGTGCCGAGCGGGGCGTCGTTGGCCGCCACCATGGGATCGAGCCTGAGCCGCCGCGCGATGGCCGCGGTCAGCGGCGCGCAGACGATGCCGCAGGTGTGGCGGATGATGAAGGCCATCTTCTCCGGCGTGCAGAGCGAGGCGGCGACGACGAGGTCGCCCTCGTTCTCCCGGTCGTCGTCGTCCGTCACGATGACGATCTCGCCACGGGCGAAGGCCTCGATCGCCTCGGTCACCGTCTGGGTCATGGAAGCCTCCTCGCGCCTAGCGGACTCGCTTTGGGCGCCGATGAAATCGTTGGGCGTCACAGCGCCGCGGGTCACTTCGAGAATGAGCCGCGCCGTCTCGCGCGACAGCCACGCCCCCTCGTCGCGGCACAGCTGCGTAACCGCACCGGGCGTGACGCCTAAGCGGCGGGCGAACTCCACGCGCGTCATTTTCTCACGGGCGAGCCAGTCGGCCAGTTTCATGGCGGCGACGCTACGCCTGGCAGATTTTTAGTGCAACTAAAATCTCGTCAGGGCTGATTGAGCAGGACTCAATCCTGCATCGGCCAGGGCGTCGTCTCGCCCACCTGGCCGCGATGGCGCAGGTAATGGTCGGCGATGACGCAGGCGACCATCGCCTCGCCCACCGGCACGGCGCGGATGCCGACGCAGGGGTCGTGCCGCCCCCTGGTCATGACCTCCGTCTCGCCGCCGAAACGGTCGACCGACAGGCGCGGCTGCAGGATCGAGGACGTCGGCTTGACGGCAAAGCGCGCGATCACGGCCTGGCCCGTCGAGATGCCGCCGACGATGCCGCCGGCATGGTTGGAGAGGAACAGCGGCTTGCCGTCGTTGCCGAGCCGCATCTCGTCGGCGTTCTCCTCGCCCGTCAGCGCCGCCGCCTCGAAACCGGCGCCGATCTCGACGCCCTTGACCGCGTTGATGCTCATCAGCGCCGCGGCGAGGTCCGAATCGAGCTTGCCATAGACAGGCGCGCCGAGGCCCGGCGGCACGCCCTCGGCCACGATCTCAATGACGGCGCCGATGGAGGATCCCTTCTTGCGGATGCCGTCAAGATAGTCGGCGAAGAAGGCCGCGGCCTCCGCGTCCGGGCAGAAGAACGGGTTGCGGCCCACCTCCTCCCAGTCCCAGCGGGAGCGGTCGATCTTGTGCGGGCCCATCTGCACCAGTGCGCCGCGCACCACGAGCCCCGGCACGATCTTGCGGGCGATGGCACCGGCGGCGACACGCATCGCCGTCTCGCGCGCTGAGGCGCGGCCGCCGCCGCGATAGTCGCGGATGCCATACTTCACGTCATAGGTGTAGTCGGCATGGCCGGGGCGATACTTGTTCTTGATGTCCCCGTAGTCCTTCGAGCGCTGGTCGACGTTCTCGATGAGCAGGCCGATGGGCGTGCCCGTCGTCATCTGCACACCCGTCTTCTCGTCGGTAAAGACGCCGGAGAGGATGCGCACCTGGTCCGGCTCCTGCCGCTGGGTCGTGTAGCGGGACTGGCCGGGCCGACGGCGGTCAAGATCACGCTGGATGTCAGCTTCGGTCAGCGGGATGCGGGGCGGGCAGCCGTCGACGACACAGCCGATGGCCGGCCCGTGGCTCTCGCCGAAGGTGGTGACACGAAAGAGGTGACCGAAGCTGTTGTGGGACATGATCTCGCCGCGCTTGTGCTCGCCGCCTCTTACGCGCGCGGGGGCGCATCGTCAAACCGCCCGCATCCGGTGTGCCAGCCCGACCGGCTCCCGCGCTCGTATCAGGAAGGCTCCCAGCGGTGCGCGCCACCCTCGAAGACGAGAATGCGGCCCTGCCAGATGTCGATGTGCGGCGCCTCGTCCGGCGTGACGCGGGACAGAAGCGTCAGCACGGCCCGCGCGACCCCGCCGTGCGAGACGACGAGCGTGTCGCGCGTCAGGCTTTCGAGAAGCGGCTGCACGCGCGCCGCAACAGCGGCATAGCTCTCGCCGCCCGGCGGCGTGAAGTGCCAGCAATCGCGCTTGCGGGCAGCGTAGAGGTTGGGCTCGCTCTCGCGCAGCTCCTTCCACGTCCGCCCTTCCCATTCGCCGAAGGAGATCTCGGCGAGGCACGGCTCGAGCCTGTAGCCCGCGCGCGGCAGGCCGACGGCCTGGCGCAGCAGTTCCATCGTCTCGCGCGTGCGCGCGAGCGGGCTGGCGATGAAATCCAGGCTTTCGCAATCGGGCACGAGATCGCGCAGCAGGCGCCCGACGGTGCGCGCCTGCTCGCGGCCGGTGTCGTTGAGCGCCGTGTCGCGCTTGCCTTGCAGACGCCCCACGGCGTTCCAGTCCGTCTCGCCGTGACGGACGAAGAACAGACGCGGCCTTGCGCTCATTCCTTGCCGAGCACGATGTCGGGCGCCTCAGGGTTCTTCATGCCGACGACATGATAGCCGGCGTCGACATGGTGGACCTCGCCGGTCACGCCGCGGGACATGTCGGAGAGGAGATAGGCCGCCGTCTCGCCCACTTCCTCGATGGTCACCGTGCGGCGCAGCGGCGAGTTGTACTCGTTCCACTTGAGAATGTAGCGGAAGTCGCCGATGCCGGAAGCCGCCAGCGTCTTGATGGGACCGGCGGAGATGGCGTTGACGCGGATGCCCTGCGGGCCGAGGTCGGCCGCCAGATAGCGCACGCTCGCCTCGAGCGCCGCCTTCGCAACGCCCATGACGTTGTAGTGCGGCATCCACTTCTCCGCGCCGTAGTAGGTCAGCGTCAGCAGCGAGCCGCCGTCCTTCATCAGCTTCTCGGCCCGCTGGGCAATGGCCGTCAGCGAGTAGCAGGAGATGAGGAGGCTCTTGGAGAAGTTCTCCGGCGTCGTATCGACATAGCGGCCGGTGAGCTCGTCCTTGTCGGAATAGGCGATGGCGTGGACGACGAAGTCGAGCTTGCCCCAGCGCTTCTCGGCCTCGGCGAAGACGGCGTCGATGGTGGCGCCGTCGGTGACATCACAATGCCCGAATACCTCGGCGCCGAGTTCCGCCGCCAGCGGCTCCACGCGCTTCTTCAGGGCATCGCCCTGATAGGTGAAGGCGAGCTCGGCCCCGTGGGCATGGGCGGCCTTGGCGATGCCCCAGGCAATGGAGCGGTTGTTGGCCACTCCCATGATGAGCCCGCGCTTGCCGGACATGATGGGCGGGCGTGTCGCTGAGTTCTCTGCCATGGCCGTTCGAATTCTGATCTGTTCTGACAAGCCGGATGCTCCGGAGCGGAGGCGCATCATTATCCGAGAGCGGCGGCGGACGGAAGCCTCGGGCGCGACTTCTGCGCAAAGCAGCCTTTTGCGCCGGGCACGGGGCGCAGATCGGCAGGCAGTGCCTGCCGACTTCCGATTCGGCTCCACAGGAAAACGCGATTGCCGCTCGCGCCGCGAATCACACAGCGGGCGGAAGCGGGTTCAGCCCCGGCCGCAGCTCAACTCTTGGCCGAGGCGGCCTCGCGCCACTTGCGCATGAGCGCGTCGAGCGCCGGGTCTGCCTTGTCGGGCAGGACGATGTCGAGCGTGACGATCAGGTCGCCCGCCCCGTCCTTGTCCGGGATGCCCTTGCCGCGCAGGCGGAAATTCTTGCCACCGCTCGACATGGGCGGGATCGTCATGGCGACGGCGCCGTCGAGGGTCGGCACGCGCACCTTGGCGCCGAGCACTGCATCGGCGAGCTGCACCGGCAGGCGCAGGCGCAGGTTCTTGCCCTCCACCTTGAACTGGGGGTGCGGCGCCACGTGCACCGTGAGCAGCACGTCGCCCGGCTCGCCGCCGAAGGGGCTCGGCTCCCCGAGGCCGCGCAGGCGGATCGTCTTGCCGTCGCTGATGCCCTTGGGAAGGTTGACCTCCACCTCCCGGCCGTTGGTGAAGTTGATGCGCCGCTTGCCGCCGTGCACCGCCTCTTCGAGCGTGACGGTGATGTCAGCCTTCACGTCCTCGCCGCGCGGATGGTGCGTGCGGCTGCGCCCCGCCCCTGCCGAGCGGCTGGCGCTGCGCATCGCCTCGCCGAACAGGTCCGAGAAGAAGTCCTGCGGGTCAAAGCCCGCGCCCGCGCCCGGCCCGTAGCGGCGGAAATCGAAGCCGTGCGTGCTGCGCCCGGCGCCGGCGCCCGCGAAGCCCTCGAACCCGTGGAAGCGGGGCTTGCCCTCCGCGTCGATCTCGCCGCGGTCGTATTTGGCTCGCTTCTCCTTGTCGCCGAGGATCTCGTAGGCGGCGTTGACTTCGGCAAACTTCTCCTTGGCCTTCGGATCATCCTTGTTCCGGTCCGGATGATAGGCCTTGGCGAGCTTGCGGTAGGCCTTCTTGACCTCCGCATCGCTCGCCGATCGGGAAATACCGAGAACACTGTATGGATCGCGCATGGATGACCTGTCAGGGAGCGGGGACCGCAACCACCCCCTCCCATATGGGGCAACTGTTGCACGTCTGCAACGTTCTTGAGCGCGTCCGAGCGCCTCAGACCGACTTGCGCCAGGGCTTGACCTCGAGAATGGACCAGCCCCCGCCGGAAGGCCGGCAGGCCGTGCCCTGCAGGGCCTGGGAGCCCACCTGCAACGTCAGGTCGGCAAGGAAGGCGCGGCACACGTCGCCGTCCTTCACATAAGGCTGGCCGAGCGGCAAGAATGCGCCCTTGGCGCCGGTCTCGGGATTGTCCCACGATGCGCTGGAGCCGTTGCCGAAGGGGTCGAGCGCGACCTCGAGCGCGGCCTTTGCACGGCGCCAGTCTTCCGCCGTCAGTTCGGGCGACAGGGGCGAGGGCGCGGACGTGACGGAGCTAGTCGCCGTCACGTCGTCGTCCCCGAGGAGAGAACCGAGCGGAAAGGAGATGCTGCAGCCGCCAGCGGCAAGCGCCGCCACGAACGTCGCAACGAGTGCGACGCCACGCCCTGCGTGAATGCCTTCGCACAACGATGCTGTTCTCTTATAAGAGCTGCGCAGATAGCCCCGGGTCACGAGCCGCCCTCTCGCCGATCCAATCGAATCCGTCAGGAATTTAAGCCGTGGAAGCGTTAACGAGCGGTGACTTCTCCAACGAAACCGACCCCTTCGGGCTCTTCGCCCGCTGGCTCGAGGAAGCAACGGCCAGCGAGCCGAACGACCCGAACGCGATGGCGCTCGCCACCGTGGACGCGGACGGCCTGCCGGACGTGCGCATGGTGCTGCTGAAGGGCTTCGACGGGCAGGGATTTGTCTTTTACACCAACGCCGAGAGCGCCAAGGGGCGCGAGCTCGCCGCCGTGCCAAAGGCCGCCCTCCTCTTCCATTGGAAGAGCCTGCGCCGGCAGGTGCGCGTGCGCGGCCCGGTGGAGAACGTCACGGATGCGGAGGCGGACGCCTACTTCGCCACCCGCCCGCGCGGCAGCCGCATCGGCGCCTGGGCCTCCCAGCAGTCCCGCCCGCTCGAGAGCCGCTTCGCGCTCGAGAAGGCGGTTGCCTTCTACACGGCCAAGTTCGGCGCCGGCGAGATTCCCCGTCCCGACTACTGGCGCGGCTTCCGCGTGCGTCCGGTGGCAATGGAGTTCTGGCACGACCGGCCCTTCCGCCTGCACGACCGCATCCGCTTCTTCCGGCCGGAGCCGGATGGCGAGTGGCAGCGCGAGCGCCTATATCCCTAATTCCCGCACCGGCCCTGCGCCTTTCATCATCAGGACGAACCGCCATGCCCCCATCCACCAATGCGACCCGGCGCGTGATGCTCCTGACAGGGGCAAGCCGCGGCATCGGTCATGCGACAGTCAAGCGCTTCTCGGCCGCTGGCTGGCGCGTCATCACCTGCTCGCGCCACTCCTTCCCGGAGGAATGCCCGTGGGAGATGGGACCGGAAGACCACATCCAGGTCGACCTTGCCGATCCCGACAACACCATGGAGGCCATCGAGGAGATCAAGCGTCGCCTCGAGCCCGAGGGCTCCGTTCTGCACGCGCTCGTCAACAATGCCGGCATCTCGCCGAAGGGCCCCGGCGGCTCGCGCCTCGGCACCATGGACACGCGCCTCGAGGACTGGAAGCAGGTCTTCCAGGTCAACTTCTTCGCCCCGATCATGCTGGCGCGCGGCCTCGTGGAGGAGCTCGCCCGCACGCGCGGCTCCGTGGTCAATGTCACCTCCATCGCCGGCTCGCGCGTCCACCCCTTCGCGGGGGCGGCCTATGCAACCTCCAAGGCCGCTCTCGCCGCGCTGACGCGCGAGATGGCGGCCGACTTCGGCCCGCGCGGCATCCGCGTCAACGCCATCTCCCCAGGCGAGATCGACACGGCCATCCTGTCGCCCGGCACGGAAAAGCTCGTCGAGCAGATTCCACTGCGCCGGCTCGGCACACCCGACGAGGTGGCCAAGGCCATCTACTTCCTTTGCACGGAAGCCTCCTCCTACGTGAACGGCGCGGAGCTGCACATCAACGGCGGCCAGCACGTATAGGCGCGGCGATGTCCGACGACCGCCGCTATCCGGCACGCCCCTTCCTCGCCGCGAGCGTCGCGACCTTCCGCGACGGGCGGGTGCTCCTCGCGACACGGGGCCGCCCGCCGATGGAGGCGCGCTGGAGCCTGCCGGGCGGACTCGTCGAGCCGGGCGAGCACCTGCATGAGGCCGCCCTGCGGGAGCTGCGCGAGGAGGTGGGTGTCGAGGCCGAGATCGCCGGCTTCGTCGACCATGTCGAGATCATCGAGCGGGACGCGACGGGCGTCGTGCACCATTTCGTCATTGCTGCCTTCGCCGCCCACTGGCGGGCGGGCGAGCCGGCGCCCGGTCCCGAGGCGGGGGACGTGCGCTGGGTCCTGCCGGGCGAGGTGACGCAGCTGCCCACGACGCCGGGCCTTGCCGCCATCGTCGCCCGCGCTGCCGCCATCCTCGGCGAGGGCGCGCAATGAGATACCTCGTCCTCACCTGCTGCCTCGCCCTTGCGGCCCTCTGCAACGGAGCCGCGCATGCCCAGCAGCCGCAGAACCCGGCAGCGACAGAGCCGCAGGCAGGCGCCGAGGCTGCACCGCCCTACGAGGCCGACCTCATGCGCCTCGCCCGTGTACTCGGCGTGCTCACCTTCATCGACGGACTGTGCGGCGAGGGCGACCCGCAGCAATGGCGCGAGCGCATGGCTGACCTGCTCGATGCCGAAGGCACGAGCCCGCAGCGGCGCGAGCGCCTCGCCGGCGCCTACAACCGCGGTTATCGCAGCTATGCTCTCACCTACCGGCGCTGCACCGATGCGGCCCGTGCCGCGCGCGACCTGCATGCCGCCGAGGGCCAGCGCCTCACGCGCACGCTGGCGAGTCGCTTCGGCCAGTAACTGGCCTTCGCCCGGCGCCTTCCGCTGCCCGAGGCCCATCTCGAGCTATGTGTCCTGTGGATTGCAGGCATTTTCCCCGCGCTGTTAACCTCGCATAAAGAAGCCGCTAGAGTGCCGGCCGTGGGCTGCTAGAGTGAATGGACCGGGGCATTGCGCCACGGGTTGCGTAACGGCAGGAACATGGACGAATTCAACCAGCACGACGACGATTTCCTCGCGGCCACCGAGGAGAAGCGCGCGGCGCTCAGCTATCTGAGCGAAGCCTTCGCCGAGGCGCAGCTCGACGGCCTCGACGGTGACTGCGTGGCCCATGCAGCACTCTTCGCCGCCTTTCAGGAGCTCGTCAGCACCTACGGCGAGGAGGCGGTGGCCGATTTCGCCGAGCGCCTGCCCGAGCGCATCCGCAGCGGTGCCTTCTCCACCGCCAGCAAGCACTGACGCCTCGTGCCCGCCGGGCATCGCCGCCAAACCGGGTTGAGCGGCGCGCGCCCTCCCCCTATCTCTCCCGCGAGTGCGGACGGAGGGCCGAATGCCGAGGACTTTTCTGCCGGACAGGGGTATCGTCAGGGTCGCAGGCGAGGATGCCCGCAGCTTTCTCGAGGGGATCGTCACCAGCACCGTCGCGAGCCTCACACCCGGAACAGCGCGCTGGGCCGCGCTGTTGACACCCCAGGGCAAGATTCTCGTCGACTTTCTGGTCCTGGCCGTGCCGGAGGACGAGGGGGGCGGCTATCTTCTCGACGTGCCGCGGGCGCTGGCTGAGGACCTCGTCAAGCGCCTGTCCTTCTACAAGCTGCGCGCCAAGGTCACGATCACCGACGAGAGCGAGGCGCTCGCCGTCGCCGCCCTGTGGGGCGACGAGACGGAGGCGCCCGGCCGCACCTACGACGACCCGCGCCTTGCCGCCCTCGGCCGGCGCGCCATCGGCCCCAGAGCCGAGATCGAAGCCCTCGGGCAGGCGCCACTCGCCGATTATCACGCCATGCGCATCGCGGCCGGCGTACCGGAAGGGGGCAAGGACTTCACCTATGGCGAGGCCTTCCCGCACGAGGTGCTGATGGACCAGCTGGGCGGCGTCTCCTTCAACAAGGGCTGCTACATCGGGCAGGAAGTGGTCTCCCGCATGCAGCACCGCGGCACCGCCCGCACGCGCATCGTGCCCGTGGTCTTCACCGACGGTTTCGTGCCGGAGGATGGCGCAACGGTCGTCGCCGGCGAGAGGACGCTCGGCCATGTCGGCTCCTGCGCCCGCGGCCGCGGCCTCGCCATGCTGCGGCTCGACCGCGTGGCGGACGCGCTTGCGGCAGGGCTGACCCTGACGGCCGGCGGCCTCGCCCTCACGCTCGAGAAGCCGTCCTTCGCCACCTTCGCCTTCCCCGGCGAGGCGGCGGAGACGGCGCAGTCCTGACGAAGCGCGGAGGGGGCGATGGTCGAGGCGGCGGAGGCGGATCTCATCCTGCACGAGGACGGCAGGTGGCGCTGCCGCTGGCCCGGAGTGGACCCGCTCTACGTCGCCTATCACGACACGGAATGGGGCGTGCCAGAATACGACAACCGGGCGCTCTTCGAGAAGCTGATCCTCGACGGGTTCCAGGCGGGCCTTTCGTGGATCGCCATCCTGCGCAAGCGCGACAACTTTCGCCGGGCCTTCGACGGTTTCGACCCCGAGGTCATTGCCCGCTACGACGAGGCCAAGCTTGCGGCCCTGATGCAGGATCCTGGCATCGTTCGCAACCGCGCCAAGATTCTCGGCACCGTGCAGGGTGCCCGCGCCTGGCTCGCCATCATGGAGCGAGGCGGCTTCAGCAACTTCCTCTGGGGCTTCGTCGACGGGCGGACGCGCCAGAACAGCTTCTCGCGCATGGCCGAGGTGCCGGCCGAGACGGCCGAATCGCGCGCCATGTCGAAGGCGCTGAAGCAGGCCGGCTTCAACTTCTGTGGCCCCACCATCGTCTATGCCTTCATGCAGGCGGTGGGCATGGTGAATGACCATCTCGTCGGCTGCTACCGCCACGCGGAATGCGCCGCCCTCGCCCGCGACACGCGCTGAAGGCCCTTCCCCGCCGCATCGCCGGCATCTTGCCCGGCCGCACCACGATGCTAGGTAGGGACCGCCGGGCGGCGCGAGGGCGCCTCGCCCGCCATGGAGAGGAGAGCCCTGTTGTACGGACCGTCGCGCGCGTTTTCCCTGCCCGGCCCGGCTGCTGAGCGCGCCCCTGCGGCGCGCGGCGAGCCATGAGCCGACGCTCCGGCAAGGAACCGCGCGCCTGGCAGCGCATGCTGTCCGGGCGGCGGCTCGATCTCCTCGATCCCTCTCCGCTCGATGTCGAGATCGAGGACATCGCCCATGGCCTCGCCCGTGTCGCCCGCTGGAACGGGCAGACCGTGGGTGCGCACATCTTCTCGGTCGCGCAGCACTCGCTGCTCGTCGATGCGATCGCCGGGCACATCCACCCGGAGCTCGACGCCAAGGCACGCCTTCTCGTACTCCTGCACGATGCGCCGGAATATGTCATCGGCGACATGATCTCGCCCTTCAAGGCGGTGCTCGGGGGCAACTACAAGGAGGTGGAGAAGCGGCTCGCGGCCGCGATCCACCTGCGCTTCGGCCTGCCGGCCACGGCTCCGGCCGCCCTCGTGCGTGCCACCAAGCGCGCAGACAGGATCGCTGCTTTCCTCGAGGCGACGCGCCTTGCCGGCTTCGCCCGCGAGGAGGCGCTGGCCTTCTTCGGCCGCCCGGCGCCCCTGCCGGCAGCGATCGACCGCTTCCTCGAGCCCTGGTCGGCCGAGGAGGCCAAGGCGCGGTTCCTCGCCCGCTTCAACGCCCTCGTTCCGGCGCTCTGATTCCGTTCCGGCAGCCGATCCACAGTCGGGAATCGTCGCCGTCATCGAATCGCCCCACTATCGTTCTGGAGATCAGGGAGCGTTCTGCGGAGGTTCGACATCGATGCCGGCCCTTCACGTGTGTCCCCTCTCGCGCCTCGCCGAAACCGTCGCCGCCGTGCGGCCGAGCCACCTCCTGACCGTGATCAACGCCGCGACACCCGTGCCGCGGCCGGAGGGCATCGGGCCGGAAAACCACCTCGTCATCGGCGTCAGCGACATCCTCGAGGCAATGGACGGGCACATCCTGCCCGGCGAGGAGCACGCCCGGCAAATCATCGGCTTCGTGCGCAGATGGAACCGGGAGCGGCCCATGGTCGTGCACTGCTATGCAGGCATCAGCCGCTCCACCGCCGCCGCCTACATCGGCCTGTGCGCGCTACGGCCCGACCTCGACGAGTTCCTTCTCGCCGAGCGCCTGCGCCGGGCCGCGCCGAGCGCGACGCCCAATGCCCGGCTGGTGGCGGCGGCGGACAGGCTCCTCGGCCGACGCGGCCGCATGAGCGAGGCCATCGCAGCCATCGGCCGCGGCGTGGACGCCTTCGAGGGCACGCCCTTCGCCCTCCCTCTCGACAGTTGAACGGCGATGAGTGAGGCCAGCCTCCCCCTGCCGCGGCCTGCCATCGAGATCGGCCTCGCCGCAGCCATCGTGACCGTCGAAGGCGAGACGCCGCACATCCTCGTCGCGCATCCCCCCGGCTCGGACGTACCGGCCCTGCCCGCCGGCCCCTTCGACCCGCTGGCGCACCGCACCTTCGAGGTTGGCCTGCGTGCCTGGGTGCGGGAGCAGACTGGCCTTGCCCTCGGCTATGTCGAGCAGCTCTACACCTTTGGGGACCGGGGGCGCGGCGCGGCCGCGGGCGACGCCGGCCCGCACGTCGTATCCGTCGGCTATCTGGCGCTCACCCGCGTCGCCGGGGAGCAGGCCCCTGCGGGCGGCGCCTCCTTCATGCCGTGGTACGACTTCTTCCCGTGGGAGGACTGGCGCACCGGGCCGCCCGCCATTCTGGCGACGGAGATCCTGCCGCAGCTCCAGGAATGGGCGAAGGCGCCCCATGCGGACGACGGCCAGCAGATCCGGGCGCTCACGCGCGAGGAGCGGCTGCGCCTGTGCTTCGGCTGCGACGGCAGCCCCTGGGACGAGGAAAAGGCGCTCGAGCGCTACGAGCTCCTCTATGAGGCGGGCCTTGTCGCCGAGGCGGCGCGTGACGGGCGCCCCGCCGCCCTCGCCCGCGGCCGCCTGCCGCCGCTCGGCAAGCCGCTGGCCTACGACCACCGGCGCATTCTCGCCACCGCCATCAGCCGTCTCCGGGCCAAGCTCAAGTACCGCCCCGTCGTCTTCGAACTGATGCCCGAGCGCTTCACCCTCACCGCCCTGCAGACGAGCGTGGAAGCCATCACGGGCCGCCATCTGCACAAGCAGAACTTCCGGCGCCTCGTCGAGGCGACCTCGCTTGTCGAGCCCACGGGCGAGATGATGCCCACGGCCGGACGCCCCGCCGCCCTCTTCCGCTTCCGCCGCGAGGTGCTGCAGGAGCGTCCTGCCCCCGGCCTTCGCCTTGGCACCCGCGCCTGATGCGGTCACCACGCCGTCCTTTGCGCCGGCGCACAGCGGGCTGCGCTTTGCATCGCCCACCATCCCGGGGCAAAGTTCTGCGGTGTCAGCGGGGGGCTCGCCGTGAGCGAAGATACGGCCATTGCGCTCATCGTCCTGATCGCGCTTGCGGTGCCGGTTGCCGCCATCGCCGGCTTCTTCATGGCGCTCAGGCTGCGCGGCCGCACGGCGGCGCTCGAGGCGCGTCTCGCGGCGCTGGAGCTGAAGCTGGCCGAGGCGGGCGTCGTCGTGCCGCCTCCCGCGGCGGATGCAGCTGCTGCCGGGCCGCAGGCCCCGGAGCCGGCCGCAGGGGACGAAGCCCCGCCGCCCCCCACGACGGTGGCGTTGGAACCGGCAGAAGAGCCGCGGCCACTGGAGGAACCGGAGGAAACGCTTGCGCCCGGCCTGGTGCCTGCGGCGGCAGCGACGGCCGCCCCGCAGGCGGGGCTCGAGGAACGGCTCGGCTCGCGCTGGGCCGTGTGGGTGGGCGGTGTCGCCCTGGCGCTCGGCGGCGTCCTGCTGGTGCGCTATTCCATCGAGGAGGGCTATTTCGGTCCGGCCGCGCGCGTCGTCGCCGGCCTCGTCACGGCGCTCGCCCTGATTGCCGCCGGCGAATGGCTGCGGCGGCGCGAGCGCGGCGCGGAGGGGGCCGCCGACGGCGCGTCGCCGGCCCACGTGCCAAGCGTGCTGACTGCCGCCGGCACCATGACGGCCTTCGCCAGCGTTTACGCCGCCCATGCGCTCTACGGCTTCATCGGCCCGGCGCCGGCCTTCGTGCTGCTCGGCCTCATCGGCATCGCGACCATGGTCGCGGCCGCCCTGCACGGGCCGGCGCTCGCCGCGCTCGGGCTTCTCGGCTCTCTGGCGGCCCCTCTCCTCGTCTCGAGCAGCGATCCCCGGCCATGGCCGGTCGTCATCTATCTTCTCGCCGTCGTCGCGGCGGCCTGTGGCCTCGCACGCCTCCGCCTGTGGCGGTGGCTGGCCTATTCGGCAGCCGGCGGCGCGCTCGTCTGGTGCTGGCTGGTGGTGACAAGCGTCGGCAACGCCGACGCGCTGCCCGCCATGGCGCTGGTGCTGGCGCAGGCGGCGCTCGCCGTGGTGTTCCTCGTCGCGCTGCCCTACGGCGGCGCTCGGCCGACAGCCGAGGATGTTCCCGGGGCCACAGCCAAGGCGGCCGTAGAGGCAGGCGACGGGGCCGAAGCGACCGCGCCACCCGTGCCCGCGCCGCAGCCGCGCGTCTGGACCCGGCCGCTCGACCTGCCCGCCCTCGCGGTGCTTGCCGCCTTCGGCGCGCTCGCTGTGCTGGCAGGCGAGCTCGCAGACGGCGGCGGGCGCGCGACCTTCTCGGCTGCGATGGCGGCCCTGCTCATCGCCACCGGCTACGCCTATGCCGCCGCGGCGGGAGCGGGCCTCATCGGCGCCGCCGTCGCGGCGGGCTGCCTCGCCTTCTGGCCGGTCGCCCGCTATGCGATGCTGGAGCCGGGCGGGGCCTCCATGCCCGGCGGGCCGGCGCTGGCGCCCGGCGAGCAGCCGGCGGCCCTCAGCCTCTATCTCGCCTTTGCCGTGGCGGCGGGGCTGGCACTCCTCGCGACCGCCGTGCGGCGGCTGATGCGCGCCGCGGACCTGCCGCTCGTCTGCGCCGCCTGCCATGCCGCCGCCGGGACGACTGGCCCCCTCGCCCTCCTCGTCATCGCCTACTGGCGCGTGACGGCCTTCGACACCAGTGTACCCTTCGCCCTCGCTGCCGCCGTCCTCGCCCTCCTCTTCACGGGCGCGTCCCGGCTGCTCCATCGCGCGGACGACAATGCCACTCCCGTCGCGGCGCTCGGGATGGGAGCGATGGCGGCGGCGGCGCTCGGCGCTCTTGCGCTCGGCCTCACCTTCGCGCTCGAGAAGGGCATGCTCACCGTCGCCTTTGCCCTGTCGGCGCTCGGTACGGCCTTCGTCTCGCAGCGCATCGCGCTGCCGGTGCTGCGCTATGCCGTCGGGGCCATCGGCCTCCTGGTCCTCGGCCGCATCGCCTGGGACCCGGCCATCGCCGGCGATGCGCTGGGCACGACGCCGGTCTTCAACTGGCTGCTGTGGGGCTATGGCGTGCCGGCGGCCTCCTTCGCGCTCGCGGCCCGGGTGCTCGCCGCGAGCGGGCGGGACCGGGTGACCCAGCTGTGCGAGAGCCTGGCCATCCTCTTCAGCGCCCTGCTGGTCTTCTTCCAGATCCGCCACGCCCTGCACGGCGGAGACCCCTTCGCGGCGGATTCGGGTTTCGTCGAGATGGGTCTCATGGCCACGGCGGGTCTTGCCTTCTCCTTCGTGCTGATGCGCCTCGAGCTGAGGCGGGCAGACCCGGTCTATCACTTCGCCGGGCTCGCCTTCGCTGTCCTGACGCTGATCCTCGCCGGCTTCGGCCTGCTGCTGAGCGAGAACCCGCTGTTCACCGACGAGCCCGTGCGCGGCGGCCCCGTCTTCAACACCCTCTTCCTCGCCTATCTCGTGCCGGCCGTCATGGCGGCGGGCCTTGCCTGGATGGCGCGGGCGCACCGACCGGCGTGGTACGTGCGCGGCGCGCTGGCGCTTGCGCTGTTGCTGCACCTCGCCTTTACCGTCGACGTCATCCGCTTCCTCTTTCAGGGGCCGCAGATCGGCTACTGGCGGCAGACGGGCGAGGCCGAGCTGTGGACCTATTCGGCCGCGCTCGTCGTCATCGGCGTCGCCATCCTCGCCGTCGGCCTGTGGCGCGACTGGCGCTTCGCGCGCCTCGCCTCGGCGCCCTACATCCTCATCGCCGTGGTCAAGGTGTTCGTGGTCGATCTGTCGAGCCTCGAAGGCGTCCTGAGGGCCCTGTCCTTCATCGGCCTCGGCCTCGTGCTCGTCGGCATCGGCCTCGCCTACCAGAAGCTGCTGCGCAGGGGCGGAGCCGGGGCGGCCGTGGCCGATGACACGGTTTCGTGAAGTCGGGGAGCCGGGCCGTTCCCCTCTTCGGTGTGCAACCTTTGGATGCTTCAACCCTGATGGGGTTGCCTCTTGCCCGAGGGAACGCGATAACGCTCATCTGGAGCACATGTCCCCTGAGGAATGCATGATGAGCGATCACGCGCCGTCCGATATCGCGTCCCTGCCTTTCGAGCGTGCGCTCAAGGAGCTTGAGGAGATCGTCGACCGGCTCGAAAAGGGCAACGTGCCGCTCGACGAATCGATTGCGATCTACGAACGGGGCGAAGCGCTCAAGAAGCATTGCGAGACGCTCCTGAAGAAGGCCGAGGCCCGCATCGAGAAGATCACGATCGGGCCGGACGGCAAGCCGGGAACCGAGCCCCTCGACGTCGAGGGCTGAGCCTCCATCAGCACGGGGAGGATGCGATGAGCTGGCTTCGTGGCGAGGATCCTGTGGCTGGCGACGCGCCGTCCTGCGATGCGGTGGAGCTTGTGGTCGTGCTGCGCGTCTCGGATATCGGCGGCTTCTCCGTGCGCCGCGCCCTGCCGACCGTGCGGCGGCGCATGGTCGGCCCCTTCATCTTCTGGGACGAGATGGGGCCGGCCGATTTCGCCATCGGCGACGGGCTCGACGTGCGGCCGCATCCGCACATCGGCCTCGCCACCCTCACCTATCTCTTCGAGGGGGCGATCGTGCACCGCGACAGCCTGGGCAGCGAGGAAATCATCCGCCCCGGCGCCGTCAACCTCATGTCGGCCGGCAGCGGCATCGTCCATTCCGAGCGCACGGGCCTCGAGGAGCGCATGCGCGGCACGCGCCTGGCGGGCATCCAGAGCTGGGTGGCCCTGCCCGCCGACCGCGAGGAGGACACGCCTTCCTTCAGCCACTACGACGAGAACGCCCTGCCCGACATCGTCGGCGAGGGCAAGCACGTGCGCGTCGTCGCCGGCACGCTCTTTGGCTCCACATCGCCCGTCGCTACCGCCAGCGAGGCGATCTACGCCGATGTCGCGCTGTCGGCTGGAGCGAGCATCCCGTTCGACCCCGTGGCCGAGGAACGGGCGATCTACACCGTCTCCGGGGACATCGACATCGCCGGCGACCGTTTCGAGGCGCACCGCCTCCTCGTCTTCAAGCCGGGGGATGCCATCACCGTCACGGCCCGGACGCCGGCCCGCTTCCTGATGCTCGGCGGCGCGCCGATGGACGGCAAGCGCTACATCTGGTGGAACTTCGTCTCCTCGCGCAAGGAGCGCATCGAGCAGGCGAAGGAGGACTGGAAGATGGGGCGCTTCGGCGGTGTGCCGGGCGACGACGAGTTCATTCCTTTGCCCGAACTGTGAGCCCTGCGGCAGCGGATACCTTTGACCGGCGCCGGACGAGGCCCTATGTCCGGTTGCAGCCGATGACCCACGCGCGCGAGGGATTGCCGTGCCCGTCGATACGCCGCTGCTCGACACCATCAAGTTTCCGGCGGATCTACGCCGCCTGCCCGAGGCACAGTTGCGACAGGTGGCGGACGAGTTACGCGCCGAGACCATCGACGCCGTCTCGGTCACGGGCGGGCATCTCGGCGCCGGGCTCGGCGTCGTCGAGCTTACGGTGGCGCTGCACTACGTCTTCGACACGCCGCACGACCGGCTCATCTGGGATGTCGGCCACCAGGCCTATCCGCACAAAATCCTGACCGGGCGGCGCGAGCGCATCCGCACCCTGCGCAAGGGCGGCGGCCTCTCGGGCTTCACCAAGCGCACCGAAAGCGAGTACGACCCCTTCGGCACGGGCCATTCCTCCACCTCCATCTCCGCCGGGCTCGGCATGGCGGTGGCACGCAACCTCAAGGGCGAGAAGCGCAACGTCATCGCTGTCATCGGAGACGGCGCGATGTCGGCGGGCATGGCGTACGAGGCCATGAACAACGCCGGGGCGATGAACGAGCGGCTCATCGTCATCCTCAACGACAACGACATGTCCATCGCGCCGCCCGTCGGTGCCATGTCCGCCTATCTCGCGCGGCTCGTCTCGGGCGGCACCTATCGCACCCTGCGCGAGGTGGGCAAGCAGCTCGCCCGGCGGCTGCCGAAATTCATCTACGAGAAGGCCCAGCGGGCGGAGGAGTTTGCGCGCGGCTTCTGGACGGGCGGCACGCTCTTCGAGGAGCTGGGCTTCTACTATGTGGGGCCGGTCGACGGCCACAACCTCGACCACCTGCTGCCGGTGCTGAAGAATGTGCGCGATGCGGAGGCCGGGCCCATCCTCGTCCATGTCGTGACGCAGAAGGGCAAGGGCTATCCCCCGGCCGAGGCCGCCGCCGACAAGTACCACGGCGTCGTCACCTTCGACGTCGTCACCGGCGCGCAGGCCAAGCCCAAGGCCAATGCGCCGAGCTATACGAAAGTCTTCGCCGAAAGCCTCGTGCGGGAGGCCGAGCAGGACGACCGCATCGTTGCCGTCACCGCCGCCATGCCGTCGGGCACCGGGCTCGACATCTTCGGCAGGGCCTTTCCGCAGCGTACCTTCGACGTCGGCATCGCCGAGCAGCATGCCGTGACCTTCGCGGCGGGGCTCGCAGCCGAGGGCTTCAAGCCCTTCTGCGCCATCTATTCCACCTTCCTGCAGCGCGCCTACGACCAGATCGTCCACGACGTCGCCATCCAGAACCTGCCGGTGCGCTTCGCGCTCGACAGGGCGGGGCTCGTCGGCGCCGACGGGCCGACCCATGCCGGCTCGTTCGACATCGCCTTCCTCGGCTGCGTGCCGAACATGGTCATCATGGCCGCGGCCGACGAGGCGGAGCTCGTGCATATGGTGGCCACGGCAGCGGCCCATGACGCGGGGCCCATCGCCTTCCGCTACCCGCGCGGCGAGGGCGTCGGCGTCGAGATGCCGGAGCGCGGCGTGCCGCTGGCCATCGGACGAGGCCGGATCGTGCGCGAGGGCGGGCGCATCGCGCTCCTTTCCCTCGGCACGCGGCTGGCGGAATGTCTCAAGGCTGCCGAGCAGCTCGAGGCGCGGGGCCTTCCCACCACCGTCGCTGACGCGCGTTTCGCCAAGCCTATCGATGCCGGGCTGGTGCTGGCCCTCGCCCGCGAGCACGAATGCCTCGTCACGGTCGAGGAAGGCTCCATCGGCGGCTTCGGCACGCAGGTGCTGCACCTGCTGGCCCGCGAGGGCGCGCTCGACCGTGGCCTCAAGGTGCGCACCATGGTGCTGCCCGATGTCTTCATCGACCACGACAAGCCGGAACGGATGTATGCGAAGGCGGGCCTCGACGCCGCCGGCATCGTCGCCACGGTTTTTGCCGCGCTCGGTACGGATGCGTCGGATGCAGCGGCGCTGACGGCCTGACCTGCCCTCGCCTCGGCCGGCGTGTCCCTGCGACTGTGCATCCCGCGCGCTGCCATGTCGCGCGGCCCGCCGCTGCTCTATAAGGGCAGCCGATCTCGCAGCGGACACGCTTCCCTGCTCGCCGGACAAGCTCAACCCATGCGTAAACGCGCCGATCTCCTTCTTGTCGAACGCGGCTTCTTCGACAGCCGCGCCAAGGCGCAGGCGGCCATTGCCGCGGGGGGCGTCACGGCCGACGGGCGCCCGGTGCGCAAGGCGTCCGACGCCGTGGCCGTTGACGCGGTCATCGTGGCCGAGGCGCCGCACCCCTGGGTGTCACGGGCGGGCGTCAAGCTGGCGGCGGCGCTCGATGCCTTCATCATCGATCCTGCCGGCCTCGTCTGCCTCGATGTCGGCGCCTCGACCGGCGGCTTCACCGAGGTGCTCCTCACGCGGGGCGCTGCGAAGGTCTATGCGGTTGATGTCGGCCACGGCCAGCTTCACCCGCGGCTCGCTGCCGATCCGCGCGTGGTCTCCCTCGAGGGGCTCGACGCGCGGGAGCTGACCGCCGCCCACGTGGCGGAGCCGGTCGGCCTCATCGTGGCGGATGTCAGCTTCATCTCGCTAAAGCTCGTGCTGCCCGCCGTGACGGGCCGCATCGCGACGGGCGGCCACCTCGTCGCCCTCGTCAAGCCGCAGTTCGAGGCCGGCCGGGCGCACCTCAAGAAAGGCATCGTGCGCGACGAGGCCGTGCGGGCGGCGGTGGTGGAGGAGATCGCCGCCCTGGTGGGCGACCTCGGCCTTGCCGTTCTCGGCACCATGCCCTCCCCCATCGAGGGCGGGGATGGCAACGTGGAATATCTGATCGGGGCGCGCCGTGACTGAGACGCTGACCATCACCCGCCTGGGCGCCCGCGGCGACGGCATCGCAGAAGGACCGCACGGCCCGGTCTACGTGCCCTTCGCCCTGCCGGGCGAGGTCGTGACAGCCGACGTGGAGGGCGAGCGCGGCCGGCTCCTCGGCGTCGAGACGCCATCGCCCGACCGGCAGGCCGCCGAGTGCCCGCTCTTCGGCCACTGCGGCGGTTGCGCCGCCCAGCACATGGCGCCGCTGCCCTACAGCCGCTGGAAGCGTGACATCGTCCTCCGCGCTCTCGCCCATGCCGGCGTCGAGGCCGAGGTGTCGCCGCTCGTCGATGCGCATGGGGCCGGGCGCCGACGCGTGACCTTCCATGCCCGCCAGGTCGAGGGCAAGGCCACCGTCGGTTTCATGGCGGCGCGCAGCCACGCGCTCGTGCGCATCGAGAGCTGTCCTGTGCTGACCCCCGGCCTCGCCTCGGCGCCACAGAAGGCGCGGGCGCTGGCCGGCCTTCTCCTGCCGCGCGGCAAGCCGCTCGATATCCAGGTCACGGACACGTCCGGCGGACTCGACATCGACATCCGCGGGCTCGGCAAGGCCGACGACAGGCTGCGTGCGGCGCTGGTCGACGCTGCCCGCGCGCTCGACCTCGCGCGCCTGTCGCTGCACGGCGACATCCTTATCGAGCGTCGCCCGCCCCTCGTTACGATGGGGCCGGCCGCCGTGGTGCCGCCACCCGGCAGCTTCCTGCAGGCGACCGCAGCCGGCGAGGAGACCCTCGCCGCACTCGTGATGGAAGCCTGCACCGGCGCGCGCCACGTGGCCGACCTCTTTACCGGCTGCGGTCCCTTTGCGCTGCGTCTGGCGCGGCAGGCCAAGGTGCATGCCGTGGAGAACGGCGCCGAGGCCCTCGCGGCCCTGCAGCGGGCCGTGCGCAACACCCAGGGTCTGAAGCCGGTTACCACCGAGGCGCGCGACCTGTTCCGCCGCCCGCTGCTGCCGCCGGAGCTCGACCGGTTCGACGCTGTGGTGCTCGATCCGCCCCGCGCTGGCGCGGAGGCGCAGGTGCGGCAGATCGCGCTCTCGAGGGTGCCGCTCGCCGTCTCCGTCTCGTGCGATCCGGGCACCTTCGCGCGTGATGCCCGCATCCTCGTCGAGGCCGGCATGCAGCCGATCCGGGTCGTGCCGGTCGACCAGTTCCGCTACACCCATCATGTGGAGGTCGTCGGCGTCTTCGCACGCCCGACACAGCAGAAGAAGAAAGGCAAAGGAGGGCGTTCGTGAGCACGGGGACGAAGGAGGATTTCCTGAAGGCACTCACCGAGGTGGTCGGGCCAGGCAATGTGCTGAGCGCGCCGGACGACATCCTGCCCTTCCTGCGCGAGCCGCGCGACCTCTTCCGCGGAGAGGCGCTCGCCGTCGTTCGACCTGGCACGACGCCGGAGGTGGCCGAGGTGATGCGCCGCGCCCGCGCGGCGGGTGTCGCCGTCGTGCCGCAGGGCGGCAACACCGGCCTCGTCGGCGGGCAGATCCCGGACGCGAGCCGGCCGATGGTGGTGCTCAGCCTGCAGAAGCTCGACCGCATCCGCGAAGTCGATGCCCTGACGGACACGATGACCGTGGAGGCGGGCGTCACGCTGCTCAAGGCGCAGGAGGCGGCCGAGGCCGCAGACCGGCTCTTTCCTCTCTCGCTCGCCTCGGAAGGTTCCTGCACCATCGGCGGCAACATCGCCACCAATGCCGGCGGCACCGCCGTCATCGCCTACGGAAACACGCGCGACCTCGTCGTCGGACTTGAGGTGGTGCTGGCGGACGGCCGCATCTGGAACGGCCTCGGCAAGCTGCGCAAGGACAACACGGGCTACGACCTCAAGAACCTCTTCATCGGCTCGGAGGGCACCCTCGGCATCGTGACCGCCGCGGTGCTGAAGCTCTTCCCTCGCCCGAAGGGACGGGCCACCGCGTTCTGCGGCCTCGCCTCGCCGCAGGCGGCGCTCGACCTCCTCGCCCTCGCCAAGGCCGAAGCGGGCAGCGCGGTGACGACCTTCGAGTTCCTGCCGAGGCTCGGGCTCGAGTTCGTGCTGCGGCACGCGCCCGGTACGCGCGACCCACTCGACGGGCCGCACGCCTGGTACGTGCTGATGGAGCTGTCCTCCGCGGCCGAGGGCGGCCTCGACGAGGTGATGGAGCGCATCCTCGGGGAGGCGCTGGAACGCGGAATCGTCGACGACGCCGCCATCGCCGCGAGCCTCGACCAGCGCAACGCCTTCTGGAAGCTGCGTGAGGCACTGTCCGAAGTCCAGCGGTACGAGGGTGGCTCGATCAAGCACGACATCTCCGTGCCGGTGGCGCTGGTGCCGCAGTTCCTCGAGGAAGCGACGGCGGCCGCGGAGGCCCTGGTGCCCGGCTGCCGGCCGCTGCCCTTCGGCCATCTCGGCGACGGCAACGTGCACTTCAACGTCAGCCAGCCGGTCGGCGCCGACAAGCAGGCCTTCCTGGACCGCTGGGAGGCGATGAACGAAGCCGTGCATGCTGTCGTCCTGAAGCATGGCGGCTCCATCTCGGCCGAGCACGGCATCGGCCGCCTCAAGCGTGACCTGCTGCCGGCCGTCAAGGATCCCGTCGCGCTCGATCTCATGCGCAAGCTCAAGGCGGCGCTCGACCCCGACGGTCTGCTCAATCCGGGAGCGATGCTGTGACAGGGCCGTTCACGGCCGGCCCGATGACCGAGGCGGAGCTGCCGGCCGTCGTCGCCCTGTGGCAGGCCGCGGGCCTGACGCGGCCGTGGAACGACCCGGCCGAGGACATCGCCTTCTGCCGCGCCTCAGGCCACGGCGACGTACTCGTGCGGCGTGCGGCCGACGGCGCCATCGTTGCGGCCTGCATGGTGGGCCACGACGGGCACCGGGGCGTCGTCTACTATGTGGCGGTCGACCCGGCCGCGCGCGGAGCGGGCCACGGCCGCGCCATCATGGCGGCGGCGGAGGCGTGGCTCAGGGCGCGCGGCGTGTGGAAGCTCAACCTGCTGGTGCGGGCAGGCAACGAGGCGGTGCAGCACTTCTACGAGCGGCTCGGCTTCGAGGCTCAGCCACGCATCTACATGGAAAAATGGCTCGATCCGGCGCGAAAGCCGCCTCCGCGATAGAAAAGGCGGCCGGCGTACATCCTCCGTTCATCTTGTGCGTTGTTTGATAGCAACGGCGACAGGCAAAGCGCCTCACGATCCACGATGCGGAGATTCGAAATGCCGTCTGTTTCCCTGCCCTTAACCCTGAAGCGCGGTTTGCCCCTCGTCCTCGGCGCCGCGGCAGCGGCGTTTGTCAGCTTCTCCGGCCCTGCCGTGACCTCCGCCGAAGCGCGGACCGTCTGCCGGACGGAACGGGTATGCACGCAGCCGCGGCCGGTGCGCGAGGTCGTCACCCACTGCCGCATGGTGCGCCGCCCCGGCATGGCGCCCCGCCGCGTGTGCGAGGACGAGGTGCGCTGGGTGCGCCGCGGCCCGCCGCGTTGCAAGATGGAGCGTGTCTGCCGGCGCTACTGAGCCTCAGCCGCCGTCTCCGAACAGCGACAGCTGCGTATCGGGCGGGCGCTTGCGCCCGCCTTTTTGCTGGCCGCGGGCGGCGGTCGGCGGTTCGCCGGCCGCAGGTTGCTGCACCGTCGCGTCGTCGCGACGCGCATCGTTGAGGTTCGCTGAAACGGGGCGCATCGTCAGCAGGTCGTCCGGCGCAGGCCGCACGAGGCCGAGCGCCTCGAGGCCGGGCTGCGAGCAGTCGAGCCACAGCCCGGCATCATTCGCGGCGATGATGACAGGCATGCGCGGGTGAAGTGACGCGAGCGCGCCGTTGGCACTGGTCGTGACGATGGCGACAGTGTCGATCTCGCTGCCGTTCGGGCTCGCATAGGTCTCCCAGACGCCGGCAAAGAGCATGAGGCCGCCATCGGCGCGCTCGATCATGAAGGGCGTGGTTTTCGTCCCGTCCCGGCGCCATTCGTAGAAGGCGCTGGCCGGCACGAGACAGCGGCGGTGGCGGGCGGCCGTGCGAAAGGCCGCCTTCTGCACGAGCGTCTCGCCTCGGGCGTTGAACAGCAGAGGCATCGCCGCCGGATCCTTCGCCCAGGCGGGAATGAAACCCCAGCGCATCAGGGCAAAGTGCCTGCGGCCCGCAGTGTCGGCCGTGACGACGCCGATCGGCTGGGTCGGCGCGATGTTGTAGCGCGGCGGAAAACTGACCTCTTCCTCATAGCCGCACTCGGCGCGCACCAGCTCGGGAAGGAGTGTCAGCGCGAAGCGTCCGCACATGGGGATTCCTGACTGTTACGAATTTGTTTGCTTGATGATGCCACAGTCTGGTGATGGCAAAGGCTGGGCAAGACTCACGCGGGCTCGGCATGGTGTTGTGCACAGAAGCGTCGTGCACCCGATTGCGCAGTTGAAGGACGAGGGACGGAAGTGGCTGCGGGCATGTCCACGGGCACAGGCAGGGATGACGGCGACATGCCCACGCAGGCGCCCCCCGCGCCGTCCCTCTCCACCGACTTCCTCAACCAGTACAACGAAGTGCTGATGATCATCGAGCTCGTGGCCGATGATGCGGAGCTGATGGAGACGCTCGACGAATGGCAGCCGCGCAGCTACCGGCAACACTTCGCCAAGCACGCGCAGCTGCGCTTCGCTGAGGATGCGCTGAAGGCCTACGAGGCGCTGGCGCCGGAGCGCCGGCTCGCCTTCGAGAACCTGCGCCTTGCCATGGACGACGTGGTGACTGGCACCATCCGCGCGCTGAAGCAGGCCGGCGATGTCGAGGAACGCGCGACCATCGCCGCCACCGCCTCCTCCCTGCTGCGGCGCATGATCGAGGCCGCCGCCAGCTTCATCCGCACCGAAGGGCGCGACTGGCGCAGCTTCAGCTACGCTGAGATGCAGGGCACCATCGACCGGCTCATGGCCCGCTGGGGGCGCGGCTGAGGAAAGGCCGCGCCACGGGCGCCCGGCGCTCACAGCCACCGTTTCCAGCGGAAGAAAAGATAGGGCGCGATGGCCGCCACCAGCATGGCGAGGAGCGCCGCCGGATAGCCGTACCACAGGTCGAGCTCTGGCATGACCCGGAAGTTCATGCCGTAGATCGACGCAATCAGCGTCGGTGGCATGAAGACCACAGCCATGACCGAGAACAGCTTGATGATGTTGTTCTGCTCGAGGTTGACCAGGCCGAGCGTCGCATCGAGGAGGAACTGGATCTTTCCCGCCTGGAAGCTCGCATGTTCCTCCAGCGACTGCAGGTCGCGCAGGGTGGTGCGCACCTGCTCGCGCAGCTCGACCGGCACCCGCGTGGCGCGGTAGACGACCGAGAGGAATAGCAGCAGCCGCTCAATGGAGACGAGACTTTCGCGGCTCAGGGAAATCAGCGTGCCGTAACGGCCGAGATCGCGCAGCGTCTTCTGATATTCCCCATGGCGGCCGACCGTCTTGTCGGCCACGTCGAAGACGTCGCGGGAGATCCTGTCGATGCTGCTGGCTGTCGCCTGCAGGATCTCGGCCAGCCGGTCGATGATGGTCTCGATGAGACCGGCAAAGACCTCCTCCGCGCTCGCGCCGCAGCCGCCCGGCTTGCCGGCCCGGTGCGCGAACATGGTGAAGGCGCGCGGCTCCTCGTAGCGCACGGTGACGAGAGTCGAGCCCTTGAGGATAAAGGTGACGGCCGTGATGTCCGGATCGGCGCTGTCGGCGGCATAGAGCAGGCGCACCGTCATGTAGCGTGCGCCGTTCTCGCTGTAGAGCAGCTCGGAGGGCTCGATGTCCTCCATGTCCTCGCGGGTCGGGATCTCGATGCCCAGGTGTTGCTCGACCACCCGGTCCTCCGCGTGGGTCGGCGCCACGAGATCGATCCACACGGCATCGGCCGGAAGCGGCTCGCCCGGCGGCAGAATGTACCGCTCGAGCCGGCAGACGTCCGCGGCGTCCTGCTTCGTGCGGTCGACCATGCGGTAGACGACGATCATTTCCTGCGCTCCGCCAGTCTCGAACGGCTCTGTTGTCTAGCCCATCCGGCGCACGGGAGAAATCCGGCAGGCACAGCCGCCTTCAATGGGCCGAACCGGGAGGCGGGGGCGTATCGTCCGGCACGAAGAAATCCGGCATCAGGGGCTTCGTGGGATCGACGCGGTACTGCTCGAAGTCCGTCACACCCTCGGCCGCGAGCACGAGGTCGTCAATGAGGAAGTGGCCCGAGAAGCTGCGCGCGGGCTTGTTGAAGATGGCATAGGCGGCATCCGCCATGATCTCGGGCGTGCGGCTCGCCTCCATCATCGCCTCGCCGCCCAGGAGGTTGCGGATGGCGCTCGTCGCGATGGTCGTGCGCGGCCACAGCGCATTGACGGCGATGCCCCTGGGTCGCAGTTCACCAGCGAGGCCGAGCACGCACAGGCTCATGCCGTACTTGGCGATGGAATAGGCAAGATGAGGGGCGAACCACTTCTCCTTCATGTCAAGCGGCGGCGACAGCATGAGGATGTGCGGGTTCTCCGCCTTCTCGAGATGGGGAATGGCGTATTTCGACACCATGAAGGTGCCGCGCGTGTTGACCTGGTGCATCAGGTCAAAGCGCTTCATGTCCGTCTCGAGCGTGCCGGTGAGCTGGATGGCGCTTGCATTGTTGACGACGATGTCGATGCCGCCGAAGGTCTCGGCCGTCTGGGCGATTGCGGAAGCCACCTCGTCCTCGTTGCGCACGTCCACGACGAGCGGCAGCGCCCGCCCGCCCGCAGCCTCAATATCGGCGGCAGCGGTGAAGATCGTGCCGGGAAGTTTCGGATGCGGAGCTGCCGTCTTGGCGGCAATGGCGACATTGGCCCCGTCCCGCGCAGCCCTGAGCGCGATGGCGAGGCCGATGCCGCGCGAGGCGCCGGTGATGAACAAGGTCTTGCCGGACAGTGACATGGCTCAATCCTCCCGGTCAGCGGCTCTTTCGGCGATGGAATAGCGCGGCGGGCGACGACCGTCCGCGTCGGTGAAGCCATAGAGGCTGGCGAGGTCGCCAACATGGAGGATCCTGCCCGCGTGACGTGTAACGTCCGCATCGCACGCGAGCGCCGCCACCGCTCGTCCGGCATAGAGCGGAGTTTCCTGGGCCTCCGTCGCCAGGGATGAGCCGGCGACGCGCTCTGTGCGCACGAAGCCGGGTGAAAGGGCGAGCGCCGTCACGCCGTGGGGCGCAAGCTCGCTCGCCATGGCGAGCGTCAGCCGCGCCATCGACGCCATGGCGAGATCGTAGAACACATCGCCGAGATAGGCGCCACCGTCGTCGAAGAGCACGGTGACGAAAAGGCCGGCGCGCGCGCCCGCCATCACAGGCGCGAAGGCCCTGGCGAGAAGCAGCTGGGCGTAGACGCCGCTCTCGAACACGGTGCCGAGGCGCGCCGCCGGCCGGCGCCAGAAGGGCGTGCCCCACGCCGAACCGTCGGGATAGCGCTCGCCGTCGAACCCTTCGTCGCCGCCCCACACGGCATCGACGACGAGATCGACGCGACCGAAGCGGCGCAGCATCCAGGCGACGAGACCGTCGACCTCGCGCTCCACGGTATGGTCGCACCGATAGGGATAGCCGCGGCCGCCGAGCGCCTCGACGAGGCGCGCCGTTTCCTCGATGGTCTCCGGCCGCCCGTCGGTACGCGGCCCGGCCTCGCTCGACCGGCCGGTCACGACCACCGTCGCGCCAGCCTCGGCGAGACCGCGGGCAATGCCGCGCCCCACGCCACGGGACGCGCCGGCGACGACGCAGATGCGGCCGGAGAGAGGCCCACCCGCCACGTCGTTCAGCCCGCGAGGGCTGCCTCGGCGTCGGCGAGAGCGGATGCGCCCGCCATCACAGTCTGCGCGAGGCCGCGCGCGCCGGTGGCAATGTTCTCCGCAAAGAAGCGCGCAAGCGCGATGCGCCCGGCGTGGGCGGGGTTGGTGTCGCCGGCGGCGCGCGCCTCGCTCGCGGCGAGCGCCGCCTTTGCGAGGGCCGTGCCACCCTGGGCGATACCGAAGAGACGCAGATAGGGCGTCGCCGCGGCCAGCACGTCGGCGGAACTGTTGCCGGCAAGCGCCTTGAGGAGGAAGGAGGTGGCATCGTCGAGCGCATCCACCGCCTCGCGCATCCGCGCCGCCGAGGCGCCGAAGGCTTCGTCGCGGCTGGCGACGAGCCGGGCGCCGACCTTGCGCATGTCCGCGATGGCGCCGCGCACGGTGGCGCCGTCGGACAGGGGCAGCTTGCGCATGACAAGGTCGATGGCCTGGATGCCGTTGGTGCCCTCGTAGATCGGCGCGATGCGCGCGTCGCGCAGGTGCTGGGCAGCCCCCGTCTCCTCGACGAAGCCCATGCCGCCGTGCACCTGCACGCCGAGCGAGGCGACCTCGCATCCGATGTCGGTGGAGAAGGCCTTGGCGACGGGCGTCAGCAGCGAGGCGAGCTCGTGCCCCCTGCGACGCGCTTCCGCGTCGCCGCTGAGGCGGCCGCGGTCGATGGCGGCCGCCGTCATCAGGCAGATGCCGCGCGCCGCGTGGGTCATTGCCTTCATCGTGAGCAGCATGCGCTGCACGTCCGGATGGAGGACGAGCGGGCTCATGCCCTCTCCCGCGGCGGCGCCTGGCGCCCGCCCCTGCCGGCGTTCGCGGGCATAGGACAGGGCCTGCTGGTAGGCCCGGTCGGCAATGGCGACGCCCTGCGTGCCGACGGCGAGGCGGGCGTTGTTCATCATGGTGAACATGCAGGCGAGGCCGCGGTTCTCCTCACCGACCAGCCAGCCGACCGCGCCGCCCGCGTCGCCATAGACCATGGTGCAGGTAGGCGAGGCGTGGATGCCGAGCTTGTGCTCGATGGAATGGCAGCGCACGTCGTTGCGCGCGCCAAGTGAGCCGTCGTCATTGACGAGGAACTTCGGCACAAGGAACAGCGAGAGGCCGCGCGTGCCGGGCGGCGCATCCGGCAGGCGGGCAAGCACCAGATGCACGATGTTCTCGGTGAGGTCGTGCTCGCCGTAGGTGATGAAGATCTTCGAGCCCGTGATGCGGTAGGTGCCGTCGTCCGCGCGCTCCGCGCGGGTCCTGACCGCGTTGAGATCGGAGCCGGCCTGCGGCTCCGTGAGGTTCATGGTGCCCATCCACTCGCCGGAGACGAGCTTCGCGAGGTAGCGCCGCTTCAGATCCTCGCTTGCATGGGTCGTGATGGCCTCGACGGCGCCGGCCGTGAGCAGCGGGCCGAGGGCGAAGGACATGCATGCGGCGTTCCAGAACTCGACGCAGGCGGTCTGCACCAGGCTGGGCAAACCCTGCCCGCCCCACTCGGGATCGCATGGCAGCGCGTTCCACCCCGCCTCGGTCCAGTCGCGATAGACGTCCTTCCAGCCCGGGGCGGTCGTCACCTCCCCGTCGGCAAAGCGTGCTCCAGCCCGGTCGCCGGGCGCGTTGAGCGGCGCGATACGCTCGGAGGCGAACCGGCCGGCCTCCTCCAGGACCTGCTCCACGAGATCGAGGGAAAGGTCGGGGTACAGCCCTTCGGCGATGCCCTCTTCCAGTCCGGCCACATGCCGCATGGTGAAGGCCAGGTCTTCGACCGGTGCCCGATAGGTCATCGCCGCTTCCTCTTCCTGATCCGTGCGGCCATATGAGACCGCGCATTTTGTGCGTGCCACGCGGCCCATTGACGCGCATCATAAGCCGCGTCAAAGGCTGGCAGGCAAGAGCAGAGACAGTTTAAACGTGAACAATGATCGATCAACGCCCGTTGCGTCCCAAGACGGGCATGGGCAACGTGTCACCGAGCTGCTGACGGCGGACGCCGGCGGTCTGGCCCGCGCGGCCGACCTCCTGCGGCTCGGCCGGCTCGTGGCCTTCCCGACGGAGACAGTCTACGGCCTCGGGGCCGATGCCACCAATCCGCGCGCGGTCGCTGGCATCTACGCGGCCAAGCAGCGCCCCTCCTTCAACCCGCTGATATCGCACCTGCCCGATATCGCGGCTGCCGAGCGGGAGGGCGTCTTCGACGAGGACGCGATGCGGCTCGCCCGCGCCTTCTGGCCTGGCCCGCTGACGCTGGTGGTGCCGCGGGCGGAGACATCGCACATCTGCGATCTTGCGACGGCCGGGCTCGACTCCGTTGCCCTGCGTGTGCCCGGCCTGCCGCTTGCGCGCGACCTGCTCTCCCTCGTCGGCCGGCCGGTGGCCGCGCCGTCGGCCAACCGCTCGGGACGTGTCAGCCCTACCCGGTCCGACCACGTGCTTGCCGACCTCATCGACCGTATCGATGCGGTTATCGACGGCGGCGGAACTAACGTGGGGCTCGAGTCGACGATCGTCTCCTGCCTCAACGGCGAGATGCGCCTGCTGCGTCCCGGCGGTGTGCCGCGTGAGGCCATCGAGGAGGTGCTGGGGCGCACGCTCCTCGATGGCCCCGCATCGAAGGATGAGGAAGCGCCGCGCGCGCCAGGCATGCTCGAGTCCCACTACGCGCCGCGGGCACTCGTGAGGCTTGCGGCGGACGACGTGCGGCCGGGCGAAGGCGCCCTGCTCTTTGGCAGCGGGCGGCCGCGGGGTATCGAGGGGGCGCGCGCCGTCCGCAATCTGAGCGAAAGCGGCGACCTCGTGGAGGCCGCCGCCAATCTCTTCGCGTACCTGCGAGCAATCGACGATGCCGGGGTGGAGGCCATCGCTGTGACCCCCATCCCGGCGCACGGCCTCGGGGAGGCCATCAACGACCGTCTGCGCCGGGCAGCAGCCCCGCGATGAGAAAAGGCCCGGCGAGCCGGGCCTGTCCACGCTGGAAACCGGGACGAGTCAGCCCCTGAGCTTGGCCGCGATCTCGGCGACATGCCGGCCCTGGAAGCGGGCGGCCTCCAGCTCCACGGCGGAGGGCTGGCGGCTGCCGTCGGCACCGGCGATGGTGGAGGCGCCATAGGGTGAACCGCCCTTGATCTCGTCGACGCCGGTCTGTCCGGCGAAGGAATAGGGCAGCCCGACGATGACCATGCCATGGTGCATCAGGGTGGGGATGAAGGTCAGGATGGTCGATTCCTGGCCGCCGTGCTGCGTGGCGGAGGAGGTGAAGACCGAGCCGACCTTGCCGATGAGCGCGCCCTTGGCCCACAGCCCCCCTGTCTGGTCGAGGAAGTTGCGCATCTGCGCCGCCATGTTGCCGAAGCGGGTCGGCGTGCCGAAGATGATGGCATCGTAATCCGCCAGCTCGTCCACGGACGCGACGGGCGCCTCCTGGTCCAGCTTGAAGCCCGCCTTCGCCGCCGCCTCGGCCGGCACCAGCTCCGGCACGCGCTTGACGACGGCATCGGCACCGGCCGAGCGCGCGCCCTCGGCCACGGCCTTCGCCATCGTCTCGATGTGGCCGTAGGACGAGTAGTAGAGAACGAGAACCTTGGTCATGGCGATACTCCTCTGGTTCATTCAGCAAGGGGGAAGGAAATCGGATCAGGCGGCCACGGCTGGCAGCGCTGTCACCGGCGGCAGGGTCGAGACGCGCAGCAGGAAGAGCCCGTAGGGCGCGGTACGCGTGTCGAGCATGATGGCAGCGGCTCCGGGGGCACTGGTTGGGATGGTCACGAACTTCCCGGCATTTTGTGTTTCCCTACGCGCAAAGCTACAAGTATGATCGCAAGCAGAACATTGCGCGGACGCAAGGATGCCGCCAGAAAACGTTCTCGCCTCCACGGCGGCCGTTCACCAGATTTCCTGGGACGATATCCGTCTCGTCAAAGCCATTGCTGAGGCGAAGGGTATGGCCGGCGCTGGCGAGCGGCTCGGCATCAACCATTCCACGGTGTTCCGCCGTCTCGGCCAGCTTGAGGCGCAGCTCGGCGTCAAGCTGTTCGACCGGCACCGGGCCGGCTATGCGCCGACACCGCCGGGGGAGGAGATCACCGCGCTCGCCGAGCGTATCGAGGAGGATCTCGCCAGCGTCTCCATGCGCCTTGCGGGCTGTGCCGTCTCGCCGGCCGGCGAGCTGCGCGTGACCACCAACGACACGCTGCTGATGCACCTGCTGACGCCGGTCTTCGCCGCATTCCGCGAGGCCTATCCCAACATCCGGCTCGACATCGTCATTGGCAACCAGGCGCTGAACCTTTCCAAGCGCGACGCCGACATCGCCATCCGCGCCACGGACAAGCCGCCTGAGACACTCATTGGCCGGCGCCTTGCCACCATCCACTGGGCGCTTTACGGCCGGCGCGAGGATTTTCCCGACGGGGGACACGACCTCGATCTTCTCGCCCTCTTCGAGCGGCCGTGGGTCGCGCTCGGCGACAACTTCGGCATGATACACGTCGCCCGCTACGTCCGTGACAAGGTGCCGGCAGAGAAGATCGTCTACAAGCTCAACACGGTTCTCGGCCTCGCCGAGGCAATCGAGGCGGGCATCGGCATCGGCCACCTGCCCTGCTTCATCGCCGATACGCGCCCCGCGCTGGTGCGTCTGACGGCGCCGGCGCCGGAATTCTCTACCGGCCTGTGGCTTCTGACCCACCAAGACCTGCGCCACTCGCCGCGCGTGCGCGCCTTCCTCGACTTCTGCGGCGCCGAGATCGCCCGGCGCCGCGTCGTCATCGAAGGCGAGAAGCTGTTGCCGGCGCAGTAACGGGGCGGCGGACGCTATGCCGCCTGAGGCACCGCTCGCTCCACCGGCCGCTCCTTGATGGGCAGGTTGATGATGGCCGAGGCGACGCCGAGGGCCACCGACAGCCACCAGACAAAGGTGTAGGAGCCCATGCTCTCGTAGAGGATGCCGCCGAGCCAGACGCCCAGGAAACCGCCCACCTGGTGGGAGAAGAAGGCGAAGCCGTAGAGCATCGCCATGTAGCGCGTGCCGAACATGAGCATGACGAGCGCCGAGGTGGGCGGCACCGTCGACAGCCACAGCAGGCCGATGGTGATGCCGAAGGCGATCGCCGTCACCGGCGTGGCCGGCAGCAGGATGAAGGCGGCGATGGCAAGGGAGCGGCCGAGATAGATGAGCGAGAGCAGCCAGCGCTTCGACATGCGCGAGGACAGGAAGCCCGAGAAGAGCGAACCGGCCGCATTGGCGAGGCCGATGACCGCGAGCGTCCAGCCGCCGACCCACACCGGCAGGCCCGTGTCCTTCAGATATGCCGGCATGTGCGCCGTGATGAAGGCGAGCTGGAAGCCGCAGGTGAAGAAGCCGAGCACGAGGAAGACGTAGCTCGGATGGCGGAAGGCCTCGGCCAGCGCCTGGGCAATGGACTGGGACGGCCCGGCGTTGATGGCCGCCTTCGCCGCCGCGTCGCGAGTGGCCAGTGCCAGCGACAGGGGCAGAACAAGCAGCACGCTCGCGGCGAAGACGAGCAGCGCCATCTCGAACCCGAAGCCCTGGATGAGGGCGTTGCCGATGGGCGGGAACAGGAACTGGCCGAAGGAGCCGGCGGCCGTGCCCGCGCCGAAGGCGAGCGGGCGCCAGCGCTCTGGCAGCAGCTTGCCGAAGGCGCCGAGCACGAGGTTGAACGAACAGCCCGACAGGCCGAAACCGATCATGATGCCCGCGCCGAGGTTGAGAAGGCCGGCGGAGGTGGCATAGGCCATCACGACGAGGCCGGCGGCATAGAGCAGAGCGCCGACGCAGATGACGCGCACTGCGCCGAACTTGTCGGCAACGGCACCGGCGAAGGGCTGGCCCAGGCCCCAGAGGAGGTTCTGGACGGCGATGGCGAGACTGAAGACGTCGCGGCCCCAGCCATAAGCCTCCGTCATGGGGATCTGGAACAGGCCGGCAGCAGCACGCGGCCCGAAGGTGATGAGGGCAATGAGGCAGCCGGCGACGACGATGATCTCCGGCGGGACGGCACGTTGCGCTTCGCGCGACTCGGAAACTGTTTGAGTCATGGAAAGCTCCGGGAGACGCGCCGCTCCATGCGCCGCGACTTGTGCCGCGCAATCTAGTGCCTCACGGATGATAATGATATTGAATGTTTATCATTTTTAACATGATGATTCCGCATGAATCTGGAAGATTTGCGTGCCCTGGTCGCCGTTGCTGAGACGGGTTCCCTCGCCCGCGCGGCGAGCCGCCTGAACATCACCCAGCCGGCCGTGACGCGGCGCCTGCAGCGGCTCGAGGCGGAGCTGAACGCGCAGCTGCTCGACAGGGAGCAGAAGCCGGCCCGTCTGACCGCCGCAGGCGAACACGCCTACCGAGAGGGCGTCAAGGTGCTGAGCGCGGCCGACCAGTTCGCCAGCGCACTGCGCTCGAGCCAGGCCAAACCGCCCCTGCGTATCGGCATCAGCAGCGGCATCGCCGACTCTGTGCTGTCCGTTGGCATTGACGCGGTGCGGCGCACGGTGCCGCAGGCAAAGCTCGTCGTCATGGTGGACTGGACCGAGCGGCTCGTCGCCAAGCTGGCGGCCCAGGAGCTCGACGCCGTCATCGGGATGCGGCGCGGCAGCGCGGCCGACATGCCGGAGCTGTCGCTGTGGCACATCGCATCCGAGGAGGTGGTGGTCGTGGCGCGGGCCGATCATCCGGCCACCGGCTGCATTCCACTCTCCTCGCTCGCGAGGGAAGCGTGGGTCATCAATCCGGACGGCTGCGGCTTCCGCCACCTGCTCGACAGGGCGCTTGCCGCGACCGGCCACACGCTCGACATATCCGTTGAGCTCTGGGGTGTCGACGTGCAGCTCTCGCTTGTCGCCCGCGGCCTCGGCCTCGGCCTCGTCCCGGCCCGGCTCGTCGCGGCCAGCCCCTGGCGCGACCAGCTCAAGGTGCTTGACGTGTCCGACTTTCACGCCCGCCTCGCGGTGTGGATGATCGCGCGACGCAACATCGCCCCCTGCACGGCCCATGCGCTCGCCCGCCTGGAAGAGGCCATCGTCGGCGAGCTGGGACCCGTGGCTGCTGCCGCGGAATAGGGCCGCGAGCAAGCGTCCCGCCCGCGCCCGGCAACGAAGCTGCCGGCGGAAAACCGTCTTTGTGCAGGCACGCGAAGCTGGCCACTGCAGGCGGTTTCTGTTAATATAGTTATGCTCAATATGAGCAAATTCACGACCGCCTCAGCGGTCTATTTGTGTACCATCAATATGCTCAACTTGAGCATATAAGGAGAAGTGCCATGCACGCGGAAGTCGCGCTCCATGGGCCAAATGGCCAAGACGCGCCGCTTGCCTTCACGCCCGAAGTCGAGCGCGCCACGGCCCATCTCTACGAACGCGTGCGCCACATCGTCACGCCTGCCGAGTGGCCGCTCCATGCGCCCTACGTCAAGGCGATCAACGACCTGAAACGGGAGCGCGGCGCCGTCATCCTCGCCCACAACTACCAGTCGCCCGAGATCTACAACTGCGTGGCCGACATCGTGGGCGATTCCCTGCAGCTCGCGCGCGAGGCGGCCCGCATCGAGGCCCGCGTCATCGTGCAGTGCGGCGTGCATTTCATGGCCGAGACGGCGAAGCTGCTGAACCCGGACAAGACCGTGCTGATCCCTGACCGGGAGGCGGGCTGTTCGCTGGCAGAATCGATCACGCCGGAGGACATCCGCCTGCTGCGCGAGCGTTATCCGGGCGTGCCCGTCGTCGCCTACGTCAACACCTCCGCCGCTGTGAAGGCCGAGGTCGACATCTGCTGCACGTCCTCCAACGCCCTCGATGTGGTCGAGAGCCTCGGCGCCCCGCGCGTCATCTTCCTGCCCGATCGCTACCTCGCCGCCAATGTCGCGGCGCAGACGAAGGTCGAGATCATCGCCTGGCACGGCGCCTGCGAGGTGCACGAGCGCTTTACCGCCGAGGACATCGGCGCCCTGCGCGAGATCCACGAGGGCGTGCGCATCATCGCCCACCCCGAATGCCCGCCGGACGTGGTCGCCGCCGCCGACTTCGCCGGCTCGACGGCGCACATGATCGACTGGGTCAAGCGCGAGCGCCCGCGCCGTGTCGTCCTCGTCACCGAGTGCTCGATGGCGAGCAACGTCGAGGCCGAGGTGCCGGATGTCGAGTTCGTGCGGCCCTGCCACTTCTGCCCGCACATGAAGCGCATCACCCTGCCGAAGATCTACGCCTGCCTGCGGGACATGAGCGGCGAGGTCACGGTCGAACCGGAGCTTGCCGCGCGGGCACGCCGCGCCGTCGAGCGCATGGTGGCGCTGGCCGGCAAGCCCTCTGCGGTCGTCCAGTGAGCGGCCCCGTCCTCGTCGTCGGGGCGGGACTGGCCGGCCTCTTCACGGCGCTGAAGCTCGCTCCGCTGCCAGTCATTCTCGTCTCGCCCCACCCCCTCGGCGACGGCGCTGCGTCGTCCTGGGCGCAGGGCGGCATCGCCGCGGCCATCGGCGCCGACGATACGCCGGACCTGCACCTTGCCGACACCATTGCTGCCGGCGCCGGCCTCGTCGTCGAGGAAGCGGCCCGCATCCTCTGCTCCGAGGCGCCGGCGCGCATCGACGACCTCGTCGCGCTCGGCGTGCCCTTCGCCCGGTCGGGCGACGGCCGGCTGAAACCCTCGCGCGAGGCGGCCCACAGCCGTGCCCGCGTGCTCGCCGTCGATGGCGACCGCAGCGGCCTCGCCATCGTCCAGACGCTCATCGCGGCCATACGCCGCACGCCGACAGTCACGGTCATCGAGGGCTATCTGCTTGACGACCTCACGCTCGCAGGCGGACGCGTGCGCGGGGCGACCTTCCGCGCGCGCGACGGCGGGCCGGGCCTCGCCGTCACGGCGCCGGCCACCGTGCTCGCCACCGGCGGCATTGGCGGCCTCTATGCCGTCACCACCAACCCGCCCGGCGCGGTGGGGGCGGGGCTCGCGGCGGCGGCACGGCACGGCGCACTCGTCGCGGACCCGGAGTTCGTGCAGTTCCACCCCACTGCCCTCGACGTTGGCCGCGACCCCGCTCCGCTCGCCACCGAGGCGCTGCGCGGAGACGGTGCCGTGCTCGTGACCCGCGACGGGCGCCGCCTGATGCAGGGCGCGCATCCGGCGCTCGACCTTGCGCCGCGCGATGTCGTGGCGCGCGCCGTCCACGCCGCCATCCTCGGGGGCGACGGGGCCTTCCTCGACGCGCGCACCGCACCCGGCCCTGAGTTCGCCGGGCGGTTCCCGACCGTCCATGCGGCCGCCATCGCCGCCGGGCTCGACCCGACCCGTGATCTTCTGCCCGTCGCGCCCGCCGCCCATTTCCACATGGGCGGCGTCGCCACCGATCTGTGGGGGCGCACCAGCCTGCCCGGCCTCTGGGCGGTGGGCGAAGTGGCCGCCACCGGCGTTCACGGCGCCAACCGCCTCGCCTCCAACTCCCTGCTCGAGGCCGTCGTCTTCGGCGCCCGGACGGCGCAGGACGTTGCACGCACCCTGCGCGACGCGGGCGGGCCGGCCGAGGCTACCATGGCTGACCTGCCCTCCGCCCCAGCGCCGCAGGCCGACCCGGCCGGCGTCGCCGCCCTGCGCCGGACGATGCAGGACCATGTCGGCGTGGTCCGCGACGGCCAGGGGCTGGCGGCAGCGCTCGCCGAGATCAGCGCGATGCGCACGGGCGCCGATCCCGTCCTCGCGACCATGGCCGACTGCGCCTTCCTGATCGCCGCCGCGGCGCTGCTCCGCCAGGAGAGCCGCGGCGGCCACTACCGCGCCGACAGGCCCTTTGCCGGCCCGGCGCAGCGCACCCTGACGACGATCAACGCGCTCGAGGATGCCCTGCAGCCGCGGCTGCGGCAGGCAGGCTGACGCACAAACGAGGAACCTCATCGATGCACTTCGGCAACCCCCTGCTTCTCGCCGACATCGTGCGTGCCGCGCTCGCCGAGGATCTTGGCCGGACCGGCGACATCACGAGCGCCGCCTGCATTCCCGCAGACCGCCGCGCGAGGGCGCAGCTCGTCGCGCGCCGGGACGGCCGCCTCGCCGGGCTCGAGGCGGCGGAAGCCGCCTTCCGCCTGATGGACGGGGGCATCCGCTTTACCGCCCACCGCCAGGACGGCGAGGCGCTTCGCGCCGGAGACGCCCTCGCCACGGTGGAGGGACCGGCCCGCACCATCCTGGCCGCCGAGCGCGTGGCGCTCAACTTTGTCGGCCGCCTCTCCGGCATCGCGACTCTGACGGCCGCCTACGTGGCCGAGGTGGCACACACGCGCGCCCGCATCTGCGACACGCGCAAGACAACGCCGGGGCTTCGGGCGCTCGAGAAATATGCCGTCGCCTGCGGCGGCGGGCTCAACCACCGTTTCGGCCTCGACGATGCCATCCTGATCAAGGACAACCACATCGCTGTCGCGGGCGGCGTGCGGCCTGCGCTGCGTGCGGCCAAGGCCGCTGCGGGCCATCTCGTGAAGATCGAGATCGAGGTCGATACGCTCGAGCAGCTTGCCGAAGTGATCGAGGAAGGGGCGGATGTCGTCATGCTGGACAACATGCCGCCCGCGATGCTGGCCGAGGCGGTCGCCATGGTGGGCGGGCGCATGCGCACCGAGGCCTCGGGTGGCGTGGACCTGTCGACCGTCCGCGCCATTGCCGAGACCGGCGTCGACGCTATCTCGGTCGGCGCCCTCACCCACTCGGCGCCGGTGCTGGACATCGGGCTCGATATCGCCGTGGGCGGCGCGCCCTGACCGGCGCGCCTGCGGCTACCGCGGGCCGTAGATGACCCGCGGCGGCGGCAGCGCCGATTTCGTGACGATGCGCTGCCCGTAATAGTGGCGGTGCACATGGTGACGGCGCGCCGGCCAATAGTCCCTGGCGAAGACCACGCCGCCCGAATAGCGGACGTTTGCGCCGCCGCCGCGCCAGGCGGCAACGGGCCATTCCCCATGGACGCAGCGGTGGCAGCCATCGCTGTAGAAGCCGCCTGCCAGGGCCGCGCCCGGCGCGGCGACCAGACACGCGGCGAGAGCCGCAATTCTCACATGCACGATCATCGACGCCTCCGGCCGGGTATGGCGCCCGTTGCGCTTTCCCGCACGCAACGAAAGGCCGAAAGCGCCGCCGGTGCAACGACAACGCTTCGTTAAGGTAAAGCCGGGGCTCAGCGCTGGCCGGGCCGGAGCTGGTAGAAGACGTGGCGCCCGATGACATCCATCTTCTTCAGGCGCTTGGCCCAGTAGGGACGCACGTAGTTGGCGTGGTAGTGCGTCGCCCCGCCCACGTCGGCGAGATAGGTCGTGCCTTCCGTGACCTCGCGGGCGATGCGTACCGCCCGCCGCCACGCGGCGGCCTCGGTGATACGCAGGGCGCGTCCCTCACAGGCGAAGGAGAACTGGCAGGCCTTGTAGCGGTGGCGGTTCTGGTAGACGACGCCACAGACAGTCGAAGGATAGAGGCCCGACCGTACACGGTTGAGCACCACCTGGGCCACCGCAGCCTGCCCGGCCTCGCTCTCGCCCCGGGCCTCGAAATAGATGGCCTCGGCGAGGCAGCGCTGCTCACTCGACATCCGCTGCGGGTCGATGAGATCGGCGTATTGCGGGCGCTCCCGGTTCTTCTCCATCGCCGAGACACCGTCGCCGATGCGTACGGCGGTATAGGACACGGGCGCGCCGGCGATCTGCATGGGCGTCGCGTCGGCGGGCGCCGGCGTGGCGGAGGCGAGGCTCTCGGCGCGGGAGACGGCGGGGGTTGCCCCGTCCGCGAGCGTGACACCCGTGCCGACGCTTGCCGCGACCGGCGGCGAGCCGGGAGCGAAGGAGCGCTCGGTCATCGTGTCATCGTCCGACCACGGCTCGAAGGCCGCCATGTCGTCCGGCGACGGGATTTCGAGGTCGCCCGGCATGAGGAGGGTGGGCGGCAGCAGGCGCTCGTCGCGCGACAGCAGCATGCGCGAGAGCATGCTGGCGCGCGTCTCGCGCTCGCTGCGGCCGAGACGGCTGAGGCTGGGCCGCAGGGGCACCGGCGGGTCACCCTTGAGGGTGCGGTCCACTTCGGGAAAGGCAGGGGGACGCGCCTTCAGTTCGTCGCGCGGCGGCGCCTCGAGGGCAGCCTCCGGATCTGGCTCCGACAGGTGGTCGAGCGCGGCGATGTCAAACAGCTCGCCGGCGCCGCCGGCCGGGCCGCGCATCAGCGCCTCGCCAAGCGCGGCCGAAGACGGCACGAGGGTGGCAAGCCTGGGCGCGACGATGGGCGCGAGCGGGGCGGCGCTGATGCCGCTCGACAGGTCCTGCCCCGCGGTCGCCGTGAACGAGACAAGCATGCCGCCGGCCAGTGCCCACGGCGCGACGGTGCCGAAGATCCAGCCCATTCTCGACCGCCGCCAACGTACACGACGCAAACGCATGTCACCCAACGCCGCTCTCGACCATCGGCGGGACGGGGAGCGTTGCGGCTACGCCACAGGCAAACGCCCGTCCCTCTCGGACAAGGTTATCGCGTCGTAACGTTGAGAGAGGGTTAAGCGGCGCCGGGCGGGCTGTGCCAAAGCGGCTCTCAGTCGGGAAAGCCGTCCGAGGCGATGTTGAGCACGCGCCCGCAGTGCTTGCAGTGCACTGCGTCGGCGTCGTGCCGCTCGAGTCCGCACGCAGGGCAGACATGATAGACTTTGGCCGGCCGGAAGATGGCGCGCGCCAGGTTCACGAACAGCGCCACGCCGACGACCATGGTGACCACGGTCAGCACCCGGCCCACCGTATCCGTCATGACAATGTCGCCGAAGCCGGTCGTCGTCAGCGTGGAGACGGTGAAGTAGAGCGCGTCGAGATAGTTGTTGATGCGCGGGTTGCGGCCGTACTCCCACACGAAGACGACCGAGGTGATCATCAGGATGAACACGGCGAGGTTCACGCCGGCCCTCACCGCCTCCTCGTTCTCGCGATAGGCCGGGAAGACCGCGGCGATCTCGCGCGACATGTAGGGCGACTGCAGGAAGCGCGAGATGCGCAGCAGGCGCAGGAAGGCAAAGTTGTTCGCCAGCACCGGCACGACGAGCGAGAAGATGACGAGCGCATCGATGAGCGATGCGCCACGCAACGGGAAGCGCCATGGCGTCGGCGCGATCGCCATGCGCGCCGCATAGTCGAGGGTCAGGAGCGCCGCCACGAGATAGTCGATCCAGTGGCGGTCGCCCTCCGGGTAGATGACGGTCGCGATCAGGAAATAGAGGATGGTGACGGCATCGAAGCCGATGAGCCCCATCCGGAACCAGAAGCTCGGCCGGCTGTCCCCGAAATAGAGGATCGCCAGATGCCGCCGCCATTTGGCCCGCCTGGGCGAGACGGCTTCTGTGAGAGGGCGGTGCCTGGCCTTCCTGGCCCGGCCGCTGCGCCCCTTCGCCGTCTTGCCCTGCGCCATGACACGTCAGGCCTGGCTCGCAGCCCTCTTGCCAAGGGCCGCCTGGGCCGCCGCGAGGCGGGCGATCGGCACGCGGTAGGGCGAGCAGGAGACATAGTCGAGCCCGGCCCCCTCGCAGAAGCGGATCGATTCGGGGTCGCCGCCATGCTCGCCGCAGATGCCCAGCTTCAGGTCGGGCCGCACCGCGCGGCCGCGCTCGGCGGCGAGCTTGACGAGCTCGCCAACACCCTCCTGGTCGAGCGTCACGAACGGATCGGCGGGCAGGATGCCGCCGGCCGTGTAGGCGCCGAGGAAGGATGCGGCGTCGTCCCGGCTGATGCCGAGCGTCGTCTGCGTGAGGTCGTTGGTGCCGAAGGAGAAGAACGCCGCCGTCTCGGCGATCTCGCCGGCGCGCAGCGCCGCCCGTGGCAGCTCGATCATGGTGCCGACCTTGTAGGACACGGCAACGCCCGTCTCGGCCTTCACTGCCTCGGCCATGGCATCGATGCGCCCCTTCACGAGGTCGAGTTCCGCCCGCGTCATGACGAGTGGCACCATGACCTCGACCTCCACCGGCTCGCCTGTGCGCTTGCCCGCCTCGACCGCCGCCTCGAAGATGGCGCGCGCCTGCATCTCCGCAATCTCGGGATAGCGCACGGCAAGGCGGCAGCCGCGGAAGCCGAGCATCGGGTTGAACTCGGACAGCTCGCTGGCGCGGCGGCGCAGCTTGTCCTCATCCACCTTCAAGCGGGCCGCCACCTCGGCGATCTCCGCGTCGGTGTGGGGCAGGAACTCGTGCAGCGGCGGATCGAGCAGGCGGATCGTCACCGGCAGGCCCTGCATGATGGTGAAGAGCTCGATGAAATCGGCCCGCTGCATCGGCAGGAGCTTGGCGAGGGCGGCGCGACGGCCGGCCTCGTCGTCGGCGAGGATCATCTCGCGCACCGCGATGATGCGGTCCCCCTCGAAGAACATGTGCTCCGTGCGACACAGGCCGATGCCCTCGGCGCCGAAGCTGCGCGCGGTCTTGGCATCGAGAGGCGTCTCGGCATTGGCCCGCACCTTCATGCGGCGCACGCTGTCTGCCCAGCCCATGAGGGTGGCAAACTCGCCGGAGAGCTCGGGCTCGAGCATCTTCACCTCGCCCGCGAGCACCTGCCCTGTGGCGCCGTCGATGGTGATGATGTCGCCCTTCCTGAAGGTCTGGCCGGCGGCCAGCATCACGCCCGCGCGGTAGTCGACGCGGATGGACCCGGCGCCCGAGACGCAGGGCTTGCCCATGCCGCGGGCGACGACGGCAGCGTGCGAGGTCATGCCGCCGCGCGTCGTCAGGATGCCCTCGGCAGCGTGCATGCCGTGGATGTCCTCGGGGCTCGTCTCGATGCGCACGAGGATGACCTTGCGGCCGGCCTTCTTGGCCTCTTCCGCCTCCTCCGAGGAGAAGACGATCTCGCCGCAGGCCGCGCCTGGCGAGGCCGGCAGTCCCGTGGCGATGACGCGTCGCTCGGCCTTGGGGTCGATGGTCGGGTGCAGGAGCTGGTCGAGCGCGATGGGGTCGATGCGGGTGATCGCTTCCTCACGGGTGATCAGCCCCTCATTGGCGAGATCCACCGCGATCTTGAGGGCGGCTCTGGCCGTGCGCTTGCCCGAGCGCGTCTGCAACATCCACAGCTTGCCTTCCTCGACGGTGAACTCGAGGTCCTGCATGTCGCGGTAGTGGCGCTCGAGCAGCTCGTAGATGCGCACCAGCTCGGCGTAGGCTTCCGGCATCGCCTTTTCCATCGACGGCTTGTCGGAGCCGGAGGCAATCCGCGCCTTCTCGGTGATGTCCTGCGGCGTGCGGATGCCCGCCACCACGTCCTCGCCCTGGGCGTTGATGAGGAACTCGCCATAGAGCTCCTTCTCGCCCGTGGAGGGGTTGCGAGTGAAGGCCACGCCGGTCGCCGAGGTCTCGCCGCGGTTGCCGAAGACCATGGCCTGCACGTTGACAGCCGTGCCCCACGAGGCCGGGATGCCGTGCAGCTCGCGGTACTTGATGGCGCGGTTGTTCATCCAGGAGCCGAAGACGGCGCCGATGGCGCCCCACAGCTGCTCCTTGGGATCCTGCGGGAAGGGCTTGCCCAGCTCCTTCGCCACGATTTCCTTGTAGCGCGCGACGAGGACCTGCCAGTCCTCGGCCAGGAGGTCGGTGTCGAGCTCGTAGCCCTTGCGCGCCTTGTAGTCCTCCAGCGCCTCCTCGAAATGGTGGTGCTCCACGCCGAGCACCACGTCCGAATACATGGTGATGAAGCGGCGGTAGCTGTCCCAGGCGAAGCGCTGGTCCCCGGACGCGGCGGCGACGGCGGCGACCGTCACGTCGTTGAGGCCGAGGTTGAGCACGGTGTCCATCATGCCCGGCATCGACGCGCGGGCGCCGGAGCGGACGGAGACGAGCAGCGGGTTGCGGGCATCGCCGAAGGTCTTCCCGGTCAGGCGGCCGACGTGGGCGAGAGCCTCCTCGACCTGGGCGGGAAGATCTTCGGGATAGCTGCGGTCGTGGTCGTAATAATAGGTGCAGACTTCGGTGGTGATGGTGAAGCCGGGCGGCACCGGCAGCCCGAGGTTCGACATTTCCGCAAGGTTGGCGCCCTTGCCCCCAAGCAGGTTACGCATCCCCGCCTCGCCTTCGGCCTTGCCATCGCCGAAGGTGTAGACCCATTTAGTCATCACCGACCCCGTTCGTGGTCATTTTCTTCGCGCCTGCAGCACAGGCGCTGAAGGCTTGGCGCATCCGGCCGCAAAAGGCAATGCACCGAACGGCGAGGCGGTTCCTGTCGCCCCGGATCAAATCGATTTTGCCGCGGAATCGCCGTTGCGCGTCTTGTCGCCGCAGCCCCCCTCCTCTTCTTCCGTCGTGCCGAGCGAGACGATGAGGCGCGCGAGCAGTTGCGACAGCTGCTCGACCTCCTGCGGCGAGAAGACGGACAGGATGCGCCGCTCGTTGGCGACATGGTCCACCACGGCCGCATCGACTGTGGCGAGCCCCTTCTGCGTCAGGCGGACGATCACCGCGCGCCGGTCCTGCAGCGAGGGCTCGCGCGTAATGAAGCCGTTCTTCTCCAGCCGGTCGAGCCGACTCGTCATGGTGCCGGAGGTCAGCATGAGCTGCGACCACAGGGCCGTGGGCGTCAGCGCGTAGGGCGCCCCGGCGCGGCGCAGCGAGGCCAGCACGTCGAAATCCCCCCGCCCGAGGCCGTGCCGGCGGAACACCGCCCCCAGCCGCTCGGACAGAAGCTGCGCCGCCTGGGACAGGTGGCCGAGGGGCACCATCGGCGAAGGATCGATGTCCGGCCGCTCCCGCCGCCACTGTTCCGCTATGCGCTCCGCGCGCTCCGGCCCGATCGTCTCGTCCATCGCAAGTCGTCCGCTTGACAATTATCTTGAATTCAAGATTATTGACTTAAAGATATTCTGGCGCCAGGTGCCGCGCGGTGCAAGGGCGCGCAGCAGCGCCGGATGAGGAACCCTCAATGCCCATGGCTCTCGCACTGCTCGTCGGCGTCGGCTTTCTCATCGCCCTCACGGTCAATCTCGCCAAGGCGGCCGCCACCCTCGGCATCGCGGGGCCGGAATTCGCCTTCTGGATGGCTCTCGGTGCAGGGCTCGTGCTGCTCGTCCTCGCCTTCGCCCGCGGGGAGCGCCCGGCACTGACGCGGGAGCACCTGCTCTATTATGCGCTCGCCGGCCTCCTCGCCGTCGCGGCGCCCAACTACATCGGCTTCGAGGTGGCAGCCCGCGCCGGCGCGGCCTATGCCTCCGTGCCCTATGCACTGTCGCCGCTCATCACCTATGCGCTTGCCGTTTCCGTCCGGCTCGACGCCCCCTCGGCGAGGCGGGTCGCGGGCCTGGTGCTCGGCTGCTTCGGCACGGCCCTCGTGGTGGCCAACATGATGGCGCGGGCCGACGGCACGTCGCCCGCCTGGCTGCTTGCCGCCCTGCTCGTGCCGCTCTCTGTCGCCTTCGGCAACGTGCACCGCACGCTCTACTGGCCGAAGGGCTCGGCGCCGCTCGCGCTCGCCGCCGCCATGCTGCTGGCAGCTGCGCTGTGGCTGTCGCCCTTCGTCACTGCCAACGGCGCGCACCTCCTCGCCCTCGGCCCGACGAGCGAGGCGGGCGCGCTCGTCGCCGCCCAGGTCGGCGTCTCGGCAGTGATGTACGTGCTCTACTTCCAGCTCCAGCGTGTTGCCGGGCCAGTCTATCTCAGCCAGATCGGCTATGTCGCGGCCGGCTTCGGCGTCGCCATCGCGGTGGCCCTCTTCGCCGAGACGGTGACGCTCGCGATGCTCGCCGGCCTCGTCCTGATCGCGGGCGGCGTCTTTCTCGTCACGCCGCGCCGCAGCCCAGCCTGATCACAGCCGCCCGCCGAAGAGGCCGAGGATGCCGACGACGATGAGGTAGAGCGCCACGATGTAGTTGAGCAGGCGCGGTACTATGAGGATCAGCACGCCGGCGATGAGGGCCACCAGCGGCTGGATGACGACGAGATTGGCGATCATGACGCTCTCCTGACGGGCGCGAAGTCGCGTCCCGCCAGGCAACGCCCCGCAATCGCCGGCTGTTCCGGCCCTGGGCTGTCAGCCCTCGATGCGGGAGAAGTCCGCCACCTCGCGGGTCGCCTCGCGGATGGCGTTCAGCAGCTTCAGCCGGTTCTCGCGCAGGGCGGCATCCTCGGCGTTGACGGTGACCTTGTCGAAGAAGGCGTCGACCGCCGGCCGCAGCGCCGCAAGCGCCCGCATGGCGCCTTCGAAATCCTCGCGCGCGACAGCGGCCGAGGCATCACGCCGCGCCGCGTCCAGCGCCACCGCGAGGCCCTTCTCCTCGATCTGTCCGGCCTTGGCGATGAGCGTGAGATCGGGCGCCCCGTCATAGGTGCGCCCATCCTTCTTCTCCTCGATGCGCAGGATGTTGGCGGCGCGCTTGTAGCCGGCGAGCAGGTTTCGCCCGTCCTCCGTGTCGAGGAAGCGGCCGAGCGCCTCGACCCTCCGGACGATGAGGACGAGGTCGTCCTGCCCCTCGAGCGCGAAGACGGCGTCGATGAGGTCGTGCCGCGCGCCCTTGTCGCGCAGGTAGACCTTGAGGCGGTCGGCGAAGAAGGCGAGCAGGTCCTGCAGCGTCGAGACCTTCGGCGTGCCGGCGGGCAGCTCGTAGGTCGATGTCAGCTTGCCGACGACGACGAGGTCGTCGAGGAACTGCAGCAACCTCAGCCGCACACCGTTCTCCAGCACCAGCCGGATGATACCGAGAGCGGCGCGCCGCAGCGCGTAGGGATCCTTGGAGCCCGTCGGCTTCTCGTCGATTGACCAGAAGCCGACGAGCGTATCGAGCTTGTCGGCGAGGGCCACCGCGATGCTCACCGGCGCGTCGGGCACCCGGTCGGACGGGCCCTGCGGCTTGTAGTGCTCCTCTATGGCGGCGGCGACGGCGGGGTCCTCACCCTGCTCGGCGGCGTAGTAGCGGCCCATGAGACCCTGCAGCTCGGGGAATTCCCCGACCATCTCGCTGACGAGGTCCGCCTTGGCGAGGCGCGCCGCCCGCTCGGCCTTGGCGGGATCGGCCCCGACGATCGGCGCAAGCTCGCGCGCCAGCGCCACGAGGCGCGCGACGCGCTCGCCCTGGGTGCCAAGCTTCTCGTGGAAGACGATCGAATCGAGCTTTGGCAGCCGCTCTTCCAGCTTGATGCGCTTGTCCGTTTCCCAGAAGAACTTGGCGTCCGACAGGCGGGCGCGCACCACGCGGCCGTTGCCGGCGACGATGGCGGCACCGCCATCCTTGGCCTCGACGTTGGCGACGAGGATGAAGCGGTTGGCGAGCTTGCCGGTCTTGGCGTCTCGCAGCACGAAGCACTTCTGGTTGGCGCGGATGGTGGCGCGGATCACCTCCGGCGGCACCGAGAGGAAAGCTTCGTCGAACGAGCCCATCAGCACCACCGGCCACTCGACGAGGCCTGCCACCTCTTCCAGCAGCGCCTCGTCCTCGACGAGCTCAAGCCCCTGCGCGAAGGCGAGGTTCCTGGCCTCGTTGAGGATGATGTCCTTGCGGCGGTCGAGGTCGAGCACGACCTTGGCCTGCTCCAGCGAGGCGACATAGTCGGCATAGCGGCGCACGAGGATGAGGCCCGGCGCCATGAAGCGGTGGCCGAAGGTCACGTCTGAGGAGACGATGCCGCCCACCTGGAAGCGCACCACGTCCGGCATCTCCGTCTCGGCGCCGAAGGTGCACAGGATGGAGTGCAGCGGCCGCACCCAGCGCAGGGAGCCGGATTCTGCCGAGGCCTTGCCCCAACGCATCGACTTCGGCCAGGGGAAATTGCGGATCACGTCCGGCATGATCTCGGCGATGACCTCGGGCGTGTTGCGCCCCGGCCGCTCGATGACGGCGACGTAGAACTCGCCCTTCTTGGGATCGGAGACGATCTTCGCCTCGTCGAGCGAGGCGAGGCCGGCACTCTTCAGGAACCCCTGCACGGCGGCCTCGGGCGCGCCGACGCGCGGGCCCTTCTTCTCCTCGCGCACGTCGGGCTGGCGCGCCGGCAGGCCGACGACCTGCAGGGCGAGCCGCCGCGGCGTCACATAGGCCTTGGCACCCTCGTAGACGAGGCCGCGCTCGACCAGCGCGTCCGTGACGAGCTTCTTCAGATCCTCCGCCGCCTTGCGCTGCATACGGGCGGGAATTTCTTCGGAGAACAGTTCGAGGAGAAGGTCGGGCATGGATCGAGCGCCTGTCATGCCCCTCCCGCGGGAGGAGCCGGGGTTTCAGTGCTTGGTATGCTGGGTGCGAAGGATGGTGTCCAGCATCACGGCGAAAGATGTCACGACGCGCCTCTTCAGGCCGCCCCGCCGCCTTCCGTCGCCAGCCAGGCGGCGCCGCAGGCCTTGGCGAGTTCGCGCACACGCAGGATGTAGCTCTGGCGCTCCGTCACCGAGATTACGCCGCGGGCGTCGAGCAGGTTGAAGACGTGGCTCGCCTTGATGCACTGGTCGTAGGCTGGCAGGGCGAGCTTGTGGCGCTTGTCCGGGTCGTTCTCGCCCGCCGTCCCGGCGGCGATGAGACGGCGGCACTCCTCCTCCGCGTCCCGGAAGTGGCGGAAGAGCATCTCGGTGTCGGCGTGCTCGAAGTTGTAGCGGGAATATTCCTGCTCGGCCTGCAGGAACACGTCGCCGTAGGTGACCTTGTCCTCCCCCTCGCCACCGTTGAAGTTGAGGTCGTAGACGTTCTCCACGCCCTGCACGTACATGGCGAGGCGCTCGAGGCCATAGGTCAGCTCGCCGGCCACGGGCGCACACTCAAAGCCCGCCACCTGCTGGAAATAGGTGAACTGGCTCACCTCCATGCCGTCGCACCAGCACTCCCAGCCGAGGCCCCAGGCGCCGAGCGTCGGGCTTTCCCAGTCGTCCTCGACGAAGCGGATGTCATGCAGCGCCGGATCGATGCCGATGGCGTAGAGCGACTGCAGGTAGAGATCCTGCAGGTCCTTCGGGCTCGGCTTCAGGATCACCTGGAACTGGTAGTAGTGCTGCAGGCGGTTGGGGTTCTCGCCGTAGCGGCCGTCCTTCGGCCTGCGCGAGGGCTGCACGTAGGCGGCGCGCCAGGGCTTGGGCCCCAGCGCCCGGAGCGTCGTCGCCGGGTGGAAGGTCCCGGCGCCGACCTCCATGTCGTACGGCTGAAGGATGACGCAGCCGCGCTCCGCCCAGAAGCGCTGCAGGGTGAGGATCAGCCCCTGGAAGGACCGCGCAGGGCTCATGTGGCTATCAGTCATCCGTTCGGCCGCACTCATCGCCGCCCCTTCATCGAGATCATCCATCCGCCCGCAGGCGGGCTCGCGGCAACCTAGCCGTCGGGCCCTTCAAGTCAACGGCTTCCTCTTGGCCTGAGGACAGCATCCGCAAACTTGCGCTCGTTGCCAACGCGTGCAGCCGCGCACATCGCCGTCGGGCGTTGCTCGGCATGCTCCTGTCATAGGCGGAACGAACCGCCGGGAAGACAGGAGAACGGCCATGACCACGATGACGAAAGCCACACGGGCTGCGATGCTCGCCCTCTCCCTCGCCACCACTGCCGTCGGGGCATTTGCCTTCACGGCAGCCTCCCCTGCCCTCGCCCAGTCGGCCGGCGGGCAGGGCGGTGGCGGTGGCGGTGGCGGCGCCGGGGGTGCCGGCGGCCAGGCCGGTTCCGGCGAAGGCGGCGACGATCACGCGATCTACCGGCGCATCATGGCGCAGGATCGCCTCACCCACGTGAACAGCTCCAACTGCACGCCGGGCGCCAACTGCAACGGGCGCGTGCCACCGCGCCGGCCCCCGCAGATCCAGCCCGTGAATGTCGACGAAAGCTGCGGCATGCCGCTGCGCGTCGTCTACGACCGCAACGGACACGCCCTCTGGTACGCCTGCCAGCCGCTCCCTCGGCGCTGATCCACCTCTGATCGGGGGACACACCATGCGCACCCTGCTCGCCATCACCGCCCTCGCCGCGCTGTCGGCGGCCCTGACGCCTCTTGCCGTCAGCGCCATGGGACGGACCCCGACGAGGACGGAGGCGGCCGGCACACCGGCCGCCTCCCGCCCCGGCGCGCCCCAGGCGGCGCCCTGCCTCAAGCCGATCCGCGTCGTCTATGCCGGCTACGGCGAGCCGGTGGTCTGCCGCGACCGCTGAGGTGTCAGAGGCCGAAGCGTTCCCACTGCGCTCGCTCCTCGAGCGCGGCGATGACCTCGACGGGGTCGAGGAGGGCGGAAGCCCCGGCCCTGCCCAGCAGCCCACGGGGAAAGAGCGAGCGCCTGTCGGCCACGAGCGGCAGCCGCACATTCTCGCCGAAGCGCTGGCGCATCACCGAACGCAGGTCGCCGATGCCGTCGATGATGCCGAGATCGAGCGCCTCCTGCGCCGACCAGAACGCGCCCGAGAACAGCTCCTCGTCGCTGCCGGTCAGGCGGGCACCGCGCCGCTCCTTCACGATGGCGATGAATCTGCGGTGGATCTCAGCCTGTATGTCCTTGAGGCGCGCCACGTCCTCCGGCCGCTCGGGCCGGAAGGGATCGAGCATCATCTTGCGGTCCCCGGCCGTGTAGACGCGCCGTTCGATGCCCAGGCGGTCAATGAGCCTGTCGAAGCCGAAACCGGCCGAAACGACGCCGATGGAACCGACGAGCGAGAAGCTGTCGGCGAAGATCTCGTCCGCCGCCAGCAGCACCATGTAGCCGCCCGACGCGGCCACGTCCTCCGCGAAGGCAAAGACCGGCACGCCCTTCTCGTCGGCCAGCGCACGCACCCGCTGCATGATGAGATGCGATTGCACCGGCGAGCCGCCCGGCGAGTTGACGATGATGGCCACCGCCGCGACGTCACCGAAGCCGAAGGCGGTTTCGAGCGACCGCGCCACCGATTCCAGCGTGAGCGTCGAGCGCAGCGGCATCGGCATTCCGATGGTGCCCTGCAGGCGCACGACCGGCACCAGCGGCTGCCGGGCGCGGAAGCGCGCAGGCAGGAAGCGTCTCATGAACAGGGGCGCTGAAACCATGACACCTGCGGGATCGCGAACCGGGCCGCCAGCATAGCCGCCCCCCGGGGGGAAACAAGGCGGGAAACAAGGCGCGCCCGCCGGCGTTGTTCATACATCTCAGGTTCATCTGCCATCGCCGATGATCCCGCGTACTTCGCCGCAGGCTCTCCGGAGCAGGCGAGAAAAGGAGGAAGTGATGTTCCGAACGAGCAGGATTTGTGCAGGCGCTCTGCTGGCGGGCCTCATCGGCCTCGCTGCCGCCCAGCCGGCTGCGGCGAGCCCGCTCGCCGCGTCGCAGGACGCCGCCCGGCTCGCCACGGCGACTGACATCGAGAGGGTGCAGTACCACGGCCCGCCGCGGCGTCATTGGGGCCCCCCGCCGCGGCACCACCACCGCCACTGGCGCGGCAACCCCTGGCGCGGCCGCCACTGGGGCCCGCCACCCCCACGCTCGCGCGTCGTCTGCCGCACCGTCTTCACGGATTGGGGGCCGCGCCGCATCTGCCGCCCGAGGCGGTGAGCGTCATTCCATCGCGATGGACGCCGTGCCCCTGTGCACGGCGTCCGCCTCGGGCGTGAAACGGCCGTCCGGTCCGTTGAGCACGAAGCCCGGCATAAGACGCAGCGGCGCGCGGCTGCCCTTGCGCGCTGCCACGAGCAGCCGCACGGCAGGCCTGTCGCAACGGGGATGAACCGGCCGAACCGCGATGTCGCCGAAGCGGCCTGCAAGGGTGGCGAGAAGCCCCGCGAGCCCGTCGACGCGGTGGATGAGGACGAGACGCCCGCCCGGCGCGAGCACGTCGGCCGCGGCGCGCACCCACCCGTCCAGGGCCTCGTCGGCCATGACATGCGCCGCCCGGCGCCCGGCATCGGGCGATGTGCGCACCCGCCCCGCCGGCCAGAAGGGGGGGTTCGTCACCACAAGCCCCGCCGAGCCGGCCTCCAGCCCCGCCTGCCGACGGATAGACGCCGGCGCGAGGATGTCCGCCTCGCAGACCTTGAAGCGGTCGGCGAGACCGTTGAGCGCGACATTGCGCCGCGCGAGGGCGGCCAGCGCGGGATCGTTCTCCACCAGTACACCGCGGCATGACGGGTGACGCGCCGCCACCATCAGGCCGACGGCGCCCACGCCGGCGCCGAAATCCGCCACTGTCTCCCCATCGGCCTCGCCGCAGGCGGCTGCCAGCAGCACGGCGTCGGACCCGGCACGGTGGCCCCGTCGTGGCTGCACCAGCCGCACGCGCCCGTCGAGCAGCGCATCTTCGGTCACGTCCCCGTGAGCGGGGCATTTCCCGTCACGCATTGCGCAGCTCTGCTCCAAAGCCCGCGTCCGAGAGAAGCTGCCGCGCCCTCGTCTCATCATCATTTGCCACGAGCAGCCGCCGCTGGAAGGCGCCGATCGATCCCTCGAGGATGCTCATATGCGTATCGGCCACGAAGCAGGGAATTTCCGCTGCCCGGAGCAGCGCCTCGGCGGCGCCGAGAAGGACGATGTCATTCGTGCGCAAGAGTTCCTTCATCCCCGCCTTCCCCTGCCCGCGGCCGCGTGGTGCCGGCCTTGCGGCAATCCAGCCCGTTGCGGCTCGTCATTGGTGCGTGCAAGGTGCAGCAAATATCGCTATTTGTCGCGGCTGCTGGTGGCGTCAAGTTGGAGGAAGAGAGCGTGGGTGTCGTCGTCCCCATGGAGGAAAGCGCTCAGGAGCAGACCGGTATCGACAGGCTCGTGGCGCTGGTCTCCCCCGGCATGGCCCGCGTCAACAAGCTGATTCTGTCGCGGATGGGCTCGGATGTGGCGCTCATTCCCGAAGTCGCCAACCATCTCATCTCGTCCGGCGGAAAACGCCTGCGCCCCATGCTCACGCTCGCCACCGCCCAGCTCTGCGGCTACGAGGGTGACGGCGACGTCAAGCTCGCTGCGAGCGTCGAATTCATGCACACGGCGACGCTGCTGCACGACGACGTGGTCGACGAGAGCGACATGCGCCGCGGCAAGCTCGCAGCCCGCATGCTGTGGGGCAATGAGGCGAGCGTGCTCGTCGGCGATTTCCTGCTTGGCCAGGCCTTCAAGATGATGGTGGAGGTCGGCTCGCTCGACGCGCTCGCCGTGCTCGCCGATGCGGCCGCCGTCATCGCCGAGGGTGAGGTGTGGCAACTCTCGGCGGCCAAGAACCTTTCGACGACCGAAGAGGGCTATCTCGCTGTGGTGGAGGCGAAGACGGCCGCGCTCTTCTCCGCCGCCTGCGAGGTGGGACCCATCCTGGCGGGGCGCCCCGCCCATGAGCGGGCCGCCTGCCGCAGCTACGGCACCAACCTCGGCATCGCCTTCCAGCTCATCGACGATGCGCTCGACTACGGCGGCTCCAGCGCCAGTCTCGGCAAGAACGTCGGCGACGACTTCCGCGAGGGCAAGATCACCCTTCCGGTCGTGCTCTCGCTCGCCCGCGGCGACGAGGAGGAGCGTGCCTTCTGGCAGCGCACGCTCGAGAAGGGGGACGTGCGCGACGACGACCTCGCCCAGGCGCAGCGCATCATGCGCCGCCACCACGCCATCGAGGACACGATCGCGCGGGCCCGTACCTATGGCGATGCGGCCTGCGAGGCGCTGTCAGTCTTCCCGGACGGGCCGATGAAGCGGGCTCTCCTCGACGCAGTGGACTTCTGCATCGCCCGCGCCTACTGACCCGCTAGCGCAGCACCGTCGCGCGCACCCACCACGTAGGGCGCGCTGCCGCCAGCAGCCGGCGCGCGCGCGTGGCGGCGCGGCAGTCGTCGAACAGGCCGAACACGGTCGCGCCCGAGCCGGACATGCGGGCAAGGCGGCACTCCGGCAGATCCCGCATCAGGATGAGCGCTTCCGCGACGGCCGGCGACAGTGCCTTCGCCGGCGGCTCGAGATCGTTGCGCGCCCTGGCGAGCACGGCGAGAGCCTCGCTCCCGTCACATCCGCCGGCAGGCGTCGCCGGCTGCGGCGCCGCATCCCTCATAGCGCCGGGAGGAAGCCCGAGCCTGCGGAAGACGTCAGCCGTCGCCAGCGGTACGCGGGGATTGACGAGAACGGCGAACAGCGGTGGCAGGGCGAGCGGCGGCGACAGTCTCTCGCCAATGCCGGCCATCACCCGCGCCCGGCCGTCGAGGCAGACGGGCACATCCGCCCCCGTCGCGGCAGCCGCGGCCAGGATGGCGGGATCGTTGCGGTCAAGGCCGTTGAGGCGCGCCATGAGGCGCAGGGCTGCGGCCGCGTCCGACGAACCGCCGCCGAGCCCGGCTGCGACAGGCAGGCGCTTGTCGAGATGGAAATGGCCGGCGACGAGCCCCGGCCGCCGCGCCATGAGATGGTTCGCCGCCCGCAGCACGAGGTTGTCCGGCCCTGCCCCCGCGGCCTCAGCGCCCGGACCGGAGACCGTAAGGCCGAGCGGCCGGCCGGGATCAAGAGAAAGGCGGTCGCCGCAGCCGGCGAAGGCCACGAGGCTTTCGAGCAGGTGGTAACCATCCGCCCGACGGCCGATGATGTGGAGCGAGAGGTTGACCTTGGCCGGTGCGCGCTCGACGAGAAGACGGCCGGCGCCGGCGGAGTACGGACTGGGCGGCAGGGACATCGGCGACTAGCGAACCGCAGCCGGTTCTCGTTTAAAGATGAGGATTGCGGACGGCGCTGCCGGCCCCTCCCCATCCGTCGCGCGGGGGAGTTGCAGAGGCGGCACCAAGCGGGGGAGTGTTCTCACCCGCCGTTCTGCGGCTTCTCGACTGCCTCGGCCGCCGCCGGCTTGTCCTCGTCCGGCAGGCCCTTCTCGATCTTCTCGAGAATCTTCGGCAGATCCTCCGGCTCAGGGCCGAGATCGCGGGCGTGGTTCCACTGGAACTTCGCCTCGAGCTTGCGGCCCGTGCGCCAATAGGCGTCGCCGAGGTGATCGTTGATCGTCGGATCCGCCGGGCGCAGCTCGATGGCGCGCTCCAGCTCGCGCACGGCATCGTCATAGCGGCCGAGGCGGTAGTAGGCCCAGCCGAGGCTGTCGACGATGTAGCCGTCCCGCGGCCTGAGCTCGACTGCCCGCTTCAGCATCTCGAAGGCCTCTTCGAGATTCATGTGCCGGTCGACCCACGAATAGCCGAGATAGTTGAGCACCAGCGCGCGGTCGCTGCCGACACTCTCGGGGGCGAGCTCCAGGGCCTTCTTGAAGTCGGCCTCGGCCTTCGGCCACTCCTTGGACCGCTCGTAGGCGATGCCGCGGAAGTAGAAGAGCGTCCAGCGCGACTGGTCGGGCGTTCCGATGGCCTCGACGGCGCGGGTATAGATCTTGGCGGCCTCGGCGAACTCCTTGCGCGAGCGCAGGAGGTTGCCGAGCGCGATCAACGCCTCCACGTCGCCGGGGTTGGCCTCGATCATCTCCTCCAGATGCTTCTGGGCCTTGTCTTTCTCGCCCATCAGCTCCAGCGAGATGGCGATCTGGATGTCAATGCTCGACCGCAGCGGCGAATCTGCGGGCATCGTGTCGAAGACCTCGATGGCCGAGGAATACTGCTTGAGCCGCTCCAGCATGTCGCCGAGCGTGACGATGGCGAGTTCGTGCTTCGGGGCTAGGAAGGTGGCAAGGCGCAGGTAGATGAGCGCCGCGATCTCGTCGCCTTGGCTGTTGCCGGCGGCACCGAGGCCGTAAAGCACCTCGGCCGCCCCCTCCTGGGTGTTGGCGATCAGCGCAGGCAGGGTCTGGCCCGCGTCGAGGCGCTTCAGCGCATCCTGCACGATGGGATTGCGCGGCAGCAGCCGGTCGAAGGCCTCGTAGACGCGCCGGGCCTCCTCTGTCTCGCCGCGCACCGACAGCAGCCGCCCGTAGGCGTCGACGACGCGCAGCGTCGTGCGCTCGACGTCGTAGGCCGCCTTCAGCCGGTTCTCGGCCTCGCGGCGATTGCCGCCCACGGCGGCGATGAGGCCGGCGTGATAGTCGCGGAACACGTTGTAGGACGTTTCGCCCTTGAGCCGCTCGACCGTGTCGAGCGCGCGGCGAAGGTCGCCGGAGCCCACCCAGGACCAGGCCGTCAGCAGCGTCGCCGTCAGGTCGGCCGCGCGGCCGCGGCCGCCGCTGCCAAGATACTTGCGCGCGGTGACATAGCGGCGGGCCTTGATGGCCTCGACGCCAAGGGCGAGGCGGGCGAGACCGTTGCTGGAATCGCGCTTGAGGAGCTGGCGCGCGGCCGAGAAGGCCTCCTGCATGTCGCCGTTCGCCAGAAGGGCGACGAAGGCGCGCTCCAGAAGTTCAGGGTTGTTGGGGTCGTCGCGCAGCGCCTCGCGGAAGTAAAGCGCAGCCGCCCGCGTGTCCCGCGCTGCCCCGGCGACGACAGCGGCAAGATAGTTGCCCGCGGCGCTCTCGGCCGGACCCGGCAGGCTGTCGAGAAGATCCGCATCCTCGGCCTTGGCCGAGAGCGTGCCCGGATGCCCGAAGGCCATGACGGAAAAGATGCAGCAAGCCGAAATGGCGATGCGCGAGAGGCGCCGGAAGGTCATGTGGGTCACGTGTCTCTTGCCGCTCTTGCGCCGCTGGCCGGGAGGCGCGGCGTCTCTTGTATCACCATGCAACATGACCTTTTTGCGGTGCATCGGCAATAGCGGCGCGGCAATCGGCAGCCGCCGGCCGAGGTGCGATGGCCCGGCCGGCGCCCGCCCCTCACATGTTCGGGTAGTTGGGCCCGCCGCCACCCTCGGGCGTGACCCAGTTGATGTTCTGGGCCGGATCCTTGATGTCGCAGGTCTTGCAGTGCACGCAGTTCTGCGCGTTGATCACAAAACGGGGATTGGTGCGCGCCTGGGGGTCGTCGTACACCACCTCGTAGACCCCCGCCGGGCAGTAGAGGCGCGCCGGCTCCCCGTAGAGCGGCAGGTTGCGCTCGATCGGGATGGCGGGATCGGCCAGCTTGAGGTGAACCGGCTGGTCCTCCTCGTGGTTGGTGTTGGACAGGAAGACCGACGAGAGCTTGTCGAAGGACACGACGCCGTCGGGCTTGGGGTAGACGATGGGCTTGACCTCGTCGATTCGCTTCAGGCTCGCGTGGTCGGGCTTGCCGTGGCCGAGCGTGCCGAACAGTGAGAAGCCGAAGAGCTCGTTCGTCCACATGTCGATGCCGCCCAGCGCGACGCCCACCATGGTGCCGAAGCGCGACCACAGCGGCTTGACGTTCCGCACCTTATGCAGGTCGCGCCCGATGTCCGAGCGGCGCCAGCCGGTCTCGTAGCCGGTGAGCTCGTCGTGCTCACGCCCCTCGCCGAGCGCAGCGAAGACGTGCTCGGCACAGAGCATGCCGGACAGGATGGCGTTGTGGGAGCCCTTGATGCGCGGCACGTTGACGAAGCCCGCCGAGCAGCCGATGAGCGCCCCGCCGGGGAACACGAGCTTCGGCACCGACTGGAAGCCACCCTCCGTGATGGCGCGCGCGCCATAGGCAATGCGCTTGCCGCCCTCCAGCATGCCACGGATCATAGGATGGGTCTTGAAGCGCTGAAACTCGTCGAACGGCGACAGCGTCGGGTTCGAGTAGTTGAGGTGGACGACGAAGCCGATCGAAACCAGGTTGTCGTCGAAGTGGTAGAGGAAGGAGCCGCCGCCGGTGCCGTTGTCGAGCGGCCAGCCGAAGGTGTGCTGCACGAGGCCGGGCTGGAACTTCTCCGGCGGAATCTGCCACAGCTCCTTGAGCCCGATGCCGAACTTCTGCGGCTCGCGCCCCTCGTCGAGCGAGAAGCGCTTGATGAGCTGCTTCGACAGCGAGCCGCGCGCGCCCTCTGCGAACAGGGTGTACTTGCCGCGCAGCTCCATGCCGCGGGTGAAATCGGCCTTCGGCTTGCCGTCTCGGCCGATGCCCATGTCGCCGGTGGCGATACCGACCACCTCGCCCCTGTCACCGTAGAGCACCTCGGCCGCGGCGAAGCCGGGATAGATCTCGACGCCGAGCGCCTCGGCCCGCGCAGCCAGATAGCGCGCCACGTTGCCGAGCGAGCCGACGAAGTTGCCGTGGTTGTTCATGAGCCGCGGCATCATGAAGTTGGGCAGCCTGACGCCGCCGGCGGGGCCGAGATAGAGGAATCGGTCGGTGCTGACCTGCGTCTTCAGCGGCCGGTCGGGATCCTCGCGCCAGTCGGGCAGCAGCCGGTCGAGGCCGATCGGGTCGATCACGGCACCCGACAGGATGTGGGCTCCCACCTCGGAGCCCTTCTCGACGACGACGACCGACACCTCCCGCCCCGCCTCGGCAGCAAGCTGCTTGAGGCGAATCGCTGCGGCGAGGCCGGCAGGGCCCGCGCCGACGATCACGACGTCGTAGTCCATCCTCTCCCGTTCGGGCAGATCCATCAGGCCTCTCCTCGGTCTATCGGCACCTTTGCGGATTTTTGTTTGTATACAAACAAAAGTTCACGGCTCGCAATCATCGATACGCGAAGTCTTCGAGCCGTTCCAGACTGCATGTTGCACTGCGGGCGCGACCTGTCGAAGCGGAGGACGGCGGCGATCCGGCACTGGCAAGGCACCGGCGCGGCCTTTAGAATAAACGCATGTCGCACCCGTCCGCCGAGCCTGGAGCCCGCGAGGCAGCCCTCGAGGCGCTCCTCGACTTCTATGTCGAGGCCGGCGTCGATCTGGCCATCGACGAGACGCCGCACAACCGCTTCGCCGAGCCGGACCGGCCCCAGCCGGCCGCTTCGCCGGCAGGCACGCCTGCCGTTTCCCCGGTCCAACGGCAACCGGCTCAGGCAAGTTCCGCAGCCGCGCCGGCATTCGATGCAACGGCCTCGGCGGACGAGACGGCGCTCGCCGCCCGGGCCACGGCGCGCGCGGCGACAAGCCTCGAGGAGCTGCGCGAGGCACTCGCGGCCTTCGACGGCTGCGCGCTCAAGGCGACTGCCAAGAATCTCGTCTTCGCCGACGGCACGCCGGGCGCCCGCGTGATGCTGGTGGGCGAGGCGCCGGGGCGTGAGGAGGACATCCAGGGCAAGCCCTTCGTCGGCCGCTCGGGACAGCTGCTCGACCGGATGCTGGCGGCGATCGGCCTCGACCGCAGCAGCGTCTACATCGCCAACATCGTGCCGTGGCGTCCGCCCGGCAACCGCACCCCGACGCCGCAGGAGGCAGCGATCTGCCGCCCCTTCATCGAGCGCCAGATCGAGCTGTGCGATCCTGACGTGCTCGTCTGCCTCGGCGGCCCGTCGGCCCAGGCGCTGCTCGGGGTGCGAGAGGGCATCCTGCGCACGCGCGGCAAGTGGTTCGACTACGACACCGGCCGGCGCACCATCCGCGCCCTCGCGACGCTTCATCCCGCCTATCTGCTGCGCCAGCCGGCCCAGAAGCGGCTCGCTTGGCGCGACCTGCGGGCCCTGCGCAAGGTCCTTGACGAAATCGGCGTCGCTCTGAGGAGCTGAATATTCCGCCCGCAAGGGGCAACGGTTCCATAGCCCGGCCGCGACAATTGTGATGTAGTATTACACATCGGGTTCGATGGAGGCCCGATCATCGGAGGGCCGGCGACATGGATATCGACGCGACGATGCTGGCGCGCATCCAGTTCGCCTTCACCGTCACCTTCCACATCATTTTTCCGGCCTTCACCATCGGCCTGTCTGCCTTCATCACCACTTTGCTGGGCCGCTGGCTCTATACCGGCGACGAACACTACCGCACGCTCGCCCGCTTCTGGACGAAGATCTTCGCCGTGTCCTTCGCCATGGGCGTCGTGTCCGGCATCGTGCTGTCCTACCAGTTCGGCACCAACTGGAGCCGCTTCTCGTCCGTGGTCGGCAACACCATCGGCCCGCTCATCGGCTACGAGGTGCTGACCGCCTTCTTCCTGGAGGCGACCTTCCTCGGCATCATGCTCTTCGGCTGGAACCGGGTGCCACCGGCGCTGCATTTCTTCGCGGCGCTCATGGTGGCGGTCGGCACCTGCATGTCGGCGTTCTGGATCCTCTCCGCCAACAGCTGGATGCAGTTTCCGACCGGGCACGAAGTGCGCGACGGCATCGCCTATCCGGTTGACTGGCTCGCCATCGTCTTCAGCCCCACCTTCCCGCTGCGCCTCGCGCACATGGTGGCGGCGGCCTATCTGACCACGGCCATCGTCGTCCTCGCCGTCGGGGCGCGCTATCTGCTGGCCGGTGTGCATGAGCGCCACGGCCGCACGATGATCGGCATGGGCCTCGGCATGACCCTGATCCTCGCGCCGCTGCAGGCCGTCATTGGTGATGCGCACGGTCTCAAGACGGCCGAGTACCAGCCGGTGAAGCTCGCCGCCATCGAGGGGCACTGGCCGGAGCGCGAGGTGGCGCCGCTCGTCCTCTTCGGCTGGCCGAACGAGCGGACGGAAACCAACGACTTCCAGATCGCCATCCCCCATCTCGGCAGCCTCATCATCACGCACGACTGGAACGGCGTCTATCCGGGCCTCAAGGCCTTCCCGCCGGAGGACAGACCGCCGGTGGCGCCGGTGTTCTTCTCCTTCCGCGTCATGGTCGGTCTCGGCTTCTTCATGATAGGGCTCGCCTTCTGGGGCGGCTATCTCTGGCTGCGCGGGCAGCTCTTCACCTCGCGGCCCTTCCTGCGCATCGCCTCGTGGTCGTGGCCGACGGGCTTCGTCGCCATCATCGCCGGCTGGTTCGTGGCCGAGATCGGCCGCCAGCCCTGGGTGGCGACGGGCATCCTGCGCACGGTGGACGCGAGCTCGCCGGTCGCCCCGGCCACGGTTGCCGTCACGCTGGCGCTCTTCGTGGTCGTCTACGGCATCGTCTTCACCATGGGCATCCGCTACATCAACCGGCTCATTGTGAAGGGCCCCGCTCCCGAGGTCGCCGTCGAGCCGAAGGGCCTGCCCAACCGCCCGCTGTCGGCCGCCGAGGAGGCGGCCCGCGCCGCCATGCAACCCGGACCGTGAGGAGCATGCCATGGAATGGTATCTGCCCATCATCTGGGCCGGGCTGATTGCCACGGCCGTCGCGCTCTACGTCATCCTCGATGGCTTCGATCTCGGCATGGGCATACTCTTTCCCACGACGCGGGAGGAGGCGCGCCGGGACGAGATGATGAACTCCGTCGCCCCCTTCTGGGACGGCAACGAGACCTGGCTGGTGCTGGGGGGCGGCGGCCTGTGGGTCGCCTTCCCCCACGCCTATGCGGTCATCATGCCGGCGCTCTACCTGCCCGTCATCGTGATGCTGCTCGCCCTCATTTTCCGGGGCGTGTCCTTCGAGTTCCGCTGGGTGGCCAAGCCCCGCCACCGCATGTGGGACCTCGCCTTCTCCGGCGGCTCCATCGTCGCGGCCTTCGCCCAGGGCGTCATCCTCGGCGGCCTGCTGCAGGGCATACGGGTGGAGAACCGGGAGTTCGCCGGCGGTGCCTTCGACTGGCTGGCGCCGTTCCCGCTGCTGTGCGGCGTCGGCGTCGTCGCCGGCTATGGGCTCATCGGCTGCTGCTGGCTGATCATGAAGACGCACGGCCCGACCGCCGACCACGCCCGCCGGCTGGCCCCGCTCTTCCTCGCTGCCGTCGGCATCTGCGCCGCGCTCGTGAGCATCTGGACGCCGGCCTCGTTCGGACGCATCGCCGACCGCTGGTTCTCGACGCCGAACATCTACTTCCTGTGGCTCCTGCCGGCCGCGACAGCCGGCCTCTTCCTCCTCGCCTGGCACGGGATGCGTCGGGGGCGCACGGCGCTGCCCTTCTTCTGCACGATCGGAATCTTCCTCCTGTGCTATGCCGGGCTCGCCATCTCCAACTTCCCCTATCTCGTGCCGCCCACCCTGACGGTGTGGGACACAGCGGCGGTGCCTGCATCGCAGATCTTCGTCCTCATCGGCACCCTGCCGCTGCTGCCCATGATCCTGGGCTACACCGTCTTCGTGTACTGGACGTTCCGCGGCAAGCTGAAGGAGGGAGAGGGCTACCACTAGCCCGCCTTCCCTGCAGCCGCGCCATGTCCGCCGGTCGTTGGCCGGTGCATCGCGGCAGGCTATGCTGGCCAGCCTGCCGTTGCCGGCAGGTGCGTCAATGGAAGGCAGGACATGCGTTGGGGTGATTTTCGCCGGTCGGACAATGTCGAGGACCGGCGCTACAGCGGTGGAGGCTTTCAGATCCCCGGCGGGGGCCGTGGCGGCGGCCTCGGCATCGGCACGATTCTCGTGCTCGGGCTCATCGGCTGGGCGCTCGGCATCGACCCGCGCATCCTCATCGGCGGTGCCGAGATGCTCTCGGGCGGCGGCTCGTCCTACGAGCAGGCGGAGACCGGCACGCGCGGCGCCCCGCAGGACGAGGCCGGGCAGTTCGCCGCCGCCATTCTGGGCAATACGGAGGATGTCTGGACAGAGGTGCTGCCGCAGCAGGCGAACATCGCCTACAAGGCGCCGAAGATGGTGATCTTCTCCGGCGCCACGCGGTCGGGCTGCGGCTTCGCCCAGTCGGCCATGGGCCCCTTCTATTGCCCCCTGGACCAGACGGTCTACATCGACCTCAGCTTCTTCGACGACATGCGCCGGCGCTTCCGCGCGGGCGGCGACTTCGCCTATGCCTATGTCATCGCCCACGAGGTCGGACACCATGTGGAGAACCTGCTCGGCATCCTGCCCAAGGTGCAGCAGGCGCAGCGCCAGGTCTCGCAGCGCCAGGCGAACGAGCTGTCGGTGCGCGTGGAGCTGATGGCCGACTGCCTGGCCGGCGTGTGGGCCAACCACAGCGAGCAGCGCTGGAAGGCACTGGAGCCCGGCGATGTGGAGGAGGCGATGAACGCGGCCGAGGCCATCGGCGACGACCGCCTGCAGAAGGCCGGCCAGGGCTATGCCGTGCCCGAGACCTTTACCCACGGCTCGTCCGAGCAGCGCGTGCGCTGGTTCATGACCGGGCTCAAGGACGGCCGCGTGCAGGCGTGCGACACCTTCGGCGCCAGCAGGCTGTGACGGTTCCATCCCATCAGGCAGAGGCCATGTCCCGCATCGACGAAACGCGCCCCTTCATCCCGGTTTCCATTGCCGTCCTCACCGTCTCGGACACACGCACCCTCGCAGACGACCGCTCCGGCGACACGCTCGCCGGGCGCATCGAGGCGGCAGGCCACCGGCTCGCCGCCCGCGCCATCGTGCCGGACGACGTGGAGGAGATCCGCAAGGTGGTGAAGGGCTGGATCGCCGACCCCGGCGTCGATGTCATCATCACCACGGGCGGCACGGGCTTCACGGGCCGGGACGTGACACCCGAGGCCATCGAGCCCCTGTTCGAGAAGCGCATGGACGGCTTTTCCGCCGTCTTCCACCGCATCTCCTACGACAAGATCGGTACCTCCACCCTGCAGTCGCGCGCGACGGCAGGCGTGGCGGGGGCAACCTACATCTTCGTGCTACCCGGCTCCCCCGGTGCCTGCAAGGATGCGTGGGACGGCATCCTCGCCGCACAGCTCGACTATCGCCACCGGCCCTGCAACTTCGTCGAGATCATGCCGCGGCTCGACGAGCACCTGAAGCGGGGCGCCGGCGGCTGAGCCGGCGGGACGGCACCGGCCTCAGACGGTCGCCTCGAAGGTGACGGGCAGTGCCGGCAGCATCATCGGCCGGCGATGGCCGGCGACCACATGGGCCTTCGACAGGAGCATGCGCGGGCCGAGCGGCGCTCCGCCGAGGAGGGCCCGTGCCACGTAACGCAGGCGGCCGAGCGGCACGATGCACGAGCCGCCGAGCCAGAAGCCCGTGACCCGGCCGGTATCCTCGCGGCGCAGGAAGCGCTCCATCACCGAGATCCAGTTCGCCGCCGGCACGTCGCCGGCCTCGAGCAGCATCAGCCAGGGGCCGCGCGCTTCGCGGATGCCCTCGCTCCAGCCTTCCCCAGGGGATCCGGCCCGCACGAGCGAAGCGCCGACGGCCTCGGCCACCTGCTCTGTCTCCCGGTCCTCCCGCCAATCGATGATGATGGCCTCGCGCACGACCGCAGCCGCGACGCCGGGCACCAGGGCGGCCAGCGTCGCCCCGAGGCGCTCCGTATCGCCGTTGGCCATGATGAGGACGGAAATCATACGCAAAGCCTAGCGCAGGCCCGGAAGCGTGGCGCTGCGGCACGCTGTCTTAGCGGCCGCGGCTGCATGGCAGGCAGCGCGCTCCGGCCGTGGGCTGCGGCACTTGCCGCCGGGGGAGGTGCGCCGTGTTCTCACGCCTCCATCTGGCGCTGTCGACATGTCCTTCGCAGGCATCCTGTCTTTCCGCGGTCTTGGCATCGTTCCTGCAGGCCGTCGCGCCCGTCACGCCGGGCGCGGCTGCGCGAGACCTTCTCCACATTGCGCAAGGCCGGCCCGCTGGACAACCGCCCGATTTGTTCTCTATATGTTCTCATTCACGATCGCTGGAATCGGAGGCGCCCATGCGGGCCCGAGCCGTCTCTCATTCACCTGTCCCTGCCGTGCCACCGCGCGCCGGACGGGGGCGCGATCCGCTGAAGGAGCTGCCGCAGGTCTGCCCGGCGGACCCGTTCGCCCACATCGGCAACCGCATCGATCCGGAGCGCAGGCGCGGCCGCGGAGCCGTCAGCAACCCGGCCGCGCGCTACGAGCCAACCCATCGGGAGGACGTGGACGACGGCTGGGAGAGCCTTGCCGACCTGCCGCCGTTCAAGACGGAGGTGCAGACCGAGAAGGCGCGCACCATCATCACGCGCAACGATTCACCGGACATCGCCTTCGACCGCTCGGTAAACCCCTATCGCGGCTGCGAGCACGGCTGCGTCTACTGCTTCGCCCGGCCGACCCATGCCTACATGGGCCTGTCGCCGGGGCTCGACTTCGAGTCGAAGCTTTTCGCCAAGCCGGACGCGCCGGCGCTGCTCGAGAAGGAGCTGTCCCGGCCCGGATACGTGCCGCGCACGATCGCCATCGGCACCAATACGGACCCCTATCAGCCCATCGAACGCAAGTTCCGCCTCATGCGCGGCATCCTCGAGGTGCTGGACCGGGCCTCGCACCCGGTGGGGATCGTCACCAAGTCGGCCCTCGTGGCGCGTGACATCGACCTTCTTGCGCCGATGGCGGAGCGGGGCCTCGCCAAGGTGGCGATCTCCGTCACCACGCTGGATGCCAGGCTCGCCCGCACCATGGAACCGCGCGCCGCGACGCCGCAGCGCCGGCTCGACACCATCCGCCGCCTCAGTGAGGCCGGCATTCCCGTCTCCGTGCTCGTCGCCCCCATCGTGCCGGCCATCAACGATGCGGAGATCGAGGATATTCTCGCCGCCGCCCACGCCGCGGGTGCGCGAGAGGCGGGCTACGTCATGCTGCGCCTGCCGCTCGAGGTGCGCGACATCGTGCGCGACTGGCTGATGAGCAACTATCCCGACAAGGCCAGGCACGTGCTGTCGCTCGTGCGCTCAACGCGCGGCGGCAAGGACTACGACTCGAGCTGGGGACAGCGCATGGTCGGTTCCGGCCCCTATGCCTGGATGATCGGCCGGCGCTTCGAAATGGCGGCCGAGCGCCTCGGCTTCAACAAGCGCCGCACGCGGCTGCGGACAGACCTGTTCTGCCCGCCCCGCCGCGGCGCCGAGCAGCTCAGCCTCTTCTGAAGGAAAGACTGATGTCCGCCGCCGTTCCCGCCCGCGTCAACCTCATCACCCTCGGCGTCACGGACCGCGCCGCGAGCCGGCACTTCTACGAGAAGCTCGGCTGGCAGCCGAAGGCCCGGGCCTTCGAGGACGCCATCACCTTTCTCGCCCTCGACAATCTCGTGCTCGCCCTCTGGGACCGGGGCCAGCTTGCCGTGGATGCCGGGCTGCCGCCGACGCCTCCAGGGTTCGGCGGCTTCACCCTCGCCATCAACGTGGCGGACGAACAGGCGGTGGACGTTGCGCTCGAGGCGGCGGTGGCCGCAGGCGGGCGCGTGCTGAAGCCGGGCGCCAGGGCAGACTGGGGCGGCTATTCGGGCTATTTCGCCGACCCCGACGGCCATCCGTGGGAGGTGGCGTTCAACCCCTTCATGCCACTCGACGAGCGCGGGCTGCTCGTTCTGCCGGACTGACTCGCCGTACGCCCGCGTGCCGCGGGCGCGGGACTGTACCTTCCGGCCTTGAGCCTTCGCCCGTGCGCGCCATGATGGCCGCATGAAGCGTATCGACGACACTGATTCGCCGGCAGGCCCGGCTTTCGCGCCAGCCTCTTTCGCGCGGGAGGAGGACTGCCGCCGGCGTGGCCTCTGGCCAGTCGCCGGAGTGGACGAGGTGGGACGCGGCCCCCTCGCCGGCCCTGTCGTCGCAGCAGCGGTCGTGCTCGATCCTGACCGCATCCCCGAGGGCCTCACGGATTCCAAGAAGCTCACGCCCGCGCGGCGCGAGGCACTTTACGCTTTCATCCTCGAGAGCGCGGCCGTCTCGGTGGCGAGCGTGCCGGCCAGCGTCATCGACCGCATCAACATCCGCCAGGCGACGCTCGCCGCCATGGCGCGGGCGCTGCGCGGCCTGCCCGTGCGGCCGCTGCACGCCTTCGTCGACGGCAGGGACTGCCCTCCCGATGCCCCCTGCCCGACCGAGGCGGTCGTCAAGGGCGACCTCACGGTCGCCTCGATCGCGGCGGCCTCGATCGTCGCCAAGGTCACGCGCGACCGGCTGATGTCCCGGCTGTGCCGGCAGTTTCCCGTCTACGGCTTCTCGTCCCACGCCGGCTACGGCACGCAGGCTCATCTCAGCGCCATCGCCGCGCACGGCCCCTCCCCGTTCCACCGCATGAGCTTCGCGCCCCTGCGGGTGGAATGAGCGGGGCCGCCGGCCGGCAGCCTCAGAGCTGGGAGAGGAGGTGCTCCGCGCCGGAGACCTCGGCCTTGCCGGGCGCGTCCTCGACATTGAGCTGCCGGACGACGCCGTCTTCCACCACCATCGAGTAGCGCTGCGAGCGTGTGCCGAGGCCGAAGCCCGAGCCATCGAAGGCAAGTCCGATCGCCTTGGCGAAATCGGCATTGCCATCGGCGAGGAACTCGATGACGCCCGCAGCGCCCGTCGCCTTGCTCCAGGCGTCCATGACGAAGACGTCATTGACCGCCGTCACCACGATGGCATCGATGCCACGAGCCTTGATCTCGTCCGCCTTGGCGAGGAAGCCCGGCAGGTGGTTCTTGTGGCAGGTAGGCGTGAAGGCGCCCGGCACGGCGAACAGCACGACCTTGCGGCCCTTGAAGATGTCATCCGTGGTCCGCGGCGCCGGTCCGTCGGGCGTCATGACGCGGAAGGTCACGGGCGGCAGGCGGTCTCCAACTGCAATGGTCATGACAACGCTCCTTTGAGGAAAGGTCCCGCTCCACGGGCTCTTTTCTGAGTTAACGCGCCTTGGGCACGGCGTCGAGCGTTGCCGTGACGGATATCGCACCGGCGCTGCCGACGATCGTGAGCCTGGCGGAGGTCTTTTCGGCCGCGTCCTTCGGCCGTTCGGCAACCGGGATGCGCACGCGCGTGCGGCCGTCACTCTCGCGCGTCAACTCGGCCCTGTCGAAGTACCAGCCGCTCTCACCCTCGATGAACACATCCTCCAGCCCCTCGCCGGCGATGAGGGCGACGACCGTCACGTCGTCCCCCTGCCCGTCGATGCCCGCCGTCTCGAGCCTGAGGCCGGCGGCCTCCTCGCCCGGCGCCACCTCGCGCGGGACGCGGGCGACGAAGGGGGCGAGCAGGGCAGCGTCCTCGGCCGATTCGGTCAGCTCCCGCACCACGTGCCCGCCCGTCGGGATGCAGAGCTTTTCGCACACCGCGTAGTCGAGCCGCAGATCGAGCACCACAGGGGCTTCGGGATCCTTCGCCACGATGCGCAGGGGCAGCACCACGTCGTCCTTGTAGCCAATGGACCAGCCCGCGCCGTCGAAGAAGCGGCGGGGCGCCGGCCATTCCACCTCGACGCGGGCGACGTTGCGCGAGCCCGACCAGTCAAAGACCGGCGGCACGCCGGAATCGCCGGGCTCGCGCCAGTAGGTCTTGAAGCCGGGATCGAGGGCGATGCTGAGGCCGGCGCGCCAGCTGCCGTCCGGCAGGCGGCCGGCCGACAGGAGCGCGATGGACGAGCGCTCGCCCCGGGCGCTCGCCGCGGGTGCGGCCTGCGCAAGGGCGGTCGTGCCCAGATCGGCCGCGAGCGTGAGACCGGCGGACAGGGCCAGGGCACCGCAGATGGCCAGCGCCCGCCGGGTGGCCGCGTAACAAGAATGTCGCTTCAGCATGGCGGCCCAATACCCTGCCCGTACTGCGCTGGCGAGCCACGAAGCCGTGAAGCGCAACAAGAAGGCATCAAAAAGCATTGAAAAGCTATAGGCGCGCCTTAGCATATCTGTGAGAGAAGGAGAGCTGATGTCGCTCGTGCGAAAGTCGGCCGGGACCGGCAAGGATTATCTGGACGGCCAGCTGCTGCTCGCCATGCCGGGCATGCAGGACGAACGGTTTGCCCGTTCGGTGATCTACATCTGCGCCCACTCGGAAGAGGGGGCGATGGGCATCGTCGTCAACAAGCGCGCGACGGAGCTCAGTTTCCCCGACCTTCTCGTCCAGCTCGACATCATCAACGCCGAGGAGGCGATCCGCCTGCCCCAGCGTGACCGGGTGCTCGTGCTGCGCGGCGGGCCGGTGGAGACGGGGCGCGGCTTCGTGCTGCACTCGCCCGACTTCTTCATCGACAATTCGACGCTGCCGATCGACGACGACATCTGCCTGACGGCGACAATCGACATCCTGCGCGCCATCGCCCGCGGCCAGGGCCCGCACAGCGCCCTGCTGGCGCTCGGATATGCTGGCTGGGGTGCCGGGCAGCTCGAGAGCGAGATCCAGGCCAACGGCTGGCTGCACTGCCCGGCCGACCCGGAGCTGATCTTCAACGTGCCGCTGGAGGCGAAATACGACCGCGCCCTGCGTAGGCTGGGTATCGACCCTGGCATGCTCTCCGGCGACGCCGGGCACGCGTGAGCGCCCTACCCCTCGATCAGCCCTGTTCGCAACGGTGCGCCACGCACCGGTGAGGCGCGGCGACGCCTGCCCTGCATTCCAGAACCGGCAAGAATGTCGGACGGTCTCGCGCGTCAGGCGGCCTCGTGCGCCGCACCGACCAGCTTGCGCGCCTCCAGAGCACTCATCGGCTCGCCGAAGGCATAGCCCTGCGCATACTCGCAGCCGATCTGCTGCAGGGCGACGGCATCGGCCTCATCCTCCACGCCCTCCGCCACCACATCCATGCCGAGGTCGTGCGCCAGCGTAACGATGGAGCGCAGGATGACCGGCCGGCCGCCGTTCGCCATCTGCCGCACGAAGGATTGGTCGATCTTGATCGTGTCGAAGGGAAAGCGCTGCAGATAGGACAGCGCCGAGTAGCCTGTGCCGAAATCGTCGAGCGACAGGCCCGCCCCGAGGTCGCGGATGCGCGTGAGCATCTGCGCCGCATATTCCGGATTCTCCATCACCAGGCTTTCGGTCAGCTCCAGCTTGAGCGAGCCTGGATGGACGGCGAAACGCGCGAGGACGGTCTTCACGTCGTGCAGCAGGTCGTGCCGCAGCAGGTGGCGGCTCGAGATGTTGACGCTGGCGAAGATAGGCGGCTCGACATCAAGCGCCCGCTGCCAGGCGGCCAGCTCGCGCGCCGTACGCTCCAGAGCGAAGAGCCCCAGGTCGACGATGAGCCCCGTCTCCTCGGCGATGGGGATGAAGTCCTGCGGGCCGAGCCGGCCGTGGCGCGGGTGGTCCCAGCGCAACAGCGCCTCGAAGCCGGCGACCGTGCGGTCGTCCAGCCGCACGATGGGCTGGAAGAAGACCTTCATCTCGCCACGATCGAGCGCGCGGCGCAGGTCGCTCTCGATCGTCAGCTTGTCCGAGCGCTCGGCGCGCATCGTCGGGCGGAACACCTCGATGCGATCCCCGCCCTGCTTCTTGGCGTGGATCATGGCGATCTCGGCGTTCTTCAGCATCTCCTCGCTGCGCGCCTCGGCCTGCGGATCGTGCAGGGCGATGCCGATGGAGGCGGTGAGGAAGATCTCGCGCTCGGCGAAGGTCACGGGCGTGGTGACGGCCCGGCGGATCATGCCGGCGAAGGAGATGATGCGGTCGGGCTCGCGCTCGGACACGAGAATGATGGCGAGCTCGTCGCCGGAGATGCGGGCCAGCGTGTCCTGCGGGCGCAGCAGGCGGCCGAGTCGGCGCGAGATCGTGAGCAGGATCGAATCGCCGGCTGACAGGCCGACCGATTCGTTCACCTGCTTGAAGCGGTCGAGATCGACCACGATGACCGTCGGACGGATGCTGTCGTCGCCCTGGGCAAAGACGAGCGCCGCCTCGAGCCGGTCGTAGAACAGCTCGCGGTTGGGCAGGCCCGTGAGGTTGTCGTGGACCGCGTCATGCAACAGCCGCTCCTCGGCCGTGCGCGCGTCCGTGACGTCCGCCAGGATGCCGACGACGCGGATGACTTCCCCGTCGGAGCCGACGACGGGCCGTGCCTTGAGGTTGAACCAGTGGTACTGGCCGCTCCCCGAACGCAGCCGGAAATCCTGCACGACGCGGCCGCGCCGCTGCTCCAGTACGGCGTCGAGCGTGGCACGATAGCGGTCGCGGTCGAAGGGATGCATCACCTCGAGCCAGGTGGACGCCGGCCCTTCGAGCGAGCCGCGCTTCAACGCGAGCTGCTGCTCCAGCTCGGAACTCACGAAGACCTTGTCGGCCTGCACGTCCCAGTCGAAGACGAAGTCGCCCGCCCCGGCAAGCGCCAGCGCCTTGCGCTCCGTGTCGCTCACCAGGCCCTGTGCGATGGCCCCGCCGGCGAAGGCATGCTGCATCACCGTGAAGCCGATCAGCATGACAATGAGCACCAGCCCGCCGATGAGCGCCGGCGGCACGAGGTCACGCGAAAGCTGGCCGAGGACGGTGAAGGCCGCGGCTGTCACCCAGACGAGCAGCAGCAGCCAGGTGGGGATGAGCATCACCGCGCGGTCGTAGCCGTGGCTCGCCAGGTGGATGACGAGTGCGAAACCGACGGCTGCCACCGCCGCGATGGAAATGCGCGCCACGCCCGCCGCGACCGGCGCATCGAAGACGGCGAGCCCGACGAGCGCGGCAAGGAAGGCCAGCCACGCGGCCGTCACGTGGCTGTAGCGCACGTGCCAGCGGTTGAGGTTGAGATAGGCGAAGAGGAAGACGAGCAAGGTGGCGGCGAGCACGGCCTCTGCCGCCGCGCGGTAGATGCGGTCTGCCGAGGATGTCGCCGGGAAAATCTGCTGCAGGAAGCCGAAATCGATGCAGGCATACGCCAGCACCGCCCAGGCGAGCGCCGCCGCGGCCGGGAAGATGACCGCCCCCTTCACCACAAAGACGATGGTGAGGAAGAGGGCGAGAAGGCCGGCGATGCCGATGATGATTCCCTTGTAGAGCGTGAGGCCGTTGATCTTCTTCTTGTAGGCCTCCGGCTCCCACAGATAGAGCTGCGGCAGGTTCGGCGTGCGCAGCTCGGCCACGAAGGTGACGGTGGTGCCGGGGTCAAGCGTCAGCGTGAAGACATCGGCATCGGGGCTTTCCTCACGCTCGGGCCGGATGCCCTGGCTCGCGGTGATGGCGGTGATGCGCGAGGCGCCAAGATCCGGCCAGATGACACCCGAGCCGACGAGGCGGTAATGGGGCGCGACCAGCAGCCGGTCGATCTGCTCGTCCGTATCGTTGGTGAGCGCGAAGACCATCCAGTCCGGCCGCGTGCCGCCGTCACGCGCCTTCACGGCGATGCGGCGCACGATACCGTCCGGCCCCGGCGCGATGGGAATCTGGATGAGATCGCCTTCCGACTTGTAGAACTCGACCGCGGGCATCAGGTCGATGGCCTGCGCGTCCAGCGTCACGCGCACCGATTCCACGGCCGCAGCCGGCGTCGCCAGGGCGACGAGGGCGACGAGGGCCGACAGAAGGAGCGTCAGTCTACGCAGGAGATGCAACGCGTGAGTCTCGCGGGTGGGCGCGTCGAAGGGCTGCCGAGTCGTACCGGGCCGGCCGGATGAGAGCAAGAGCCGCGACCCGAGGCAGATGCCCCCCTGCCGGACCGCCTGCCGCTCGCAGGCGCCCCGGCGCGCCCAGCCTGCCGGCCGGGTTATGTCGCTCTCACGAGACTGTGTCATCGCTCAACAGGGCATAGAGAAGGTGGTCCTGCCACGTGCCCGCAATGCACAGGTAGCGGCGCGCGTACCCTTCGCGGCTGAATCCGACCTTTTCGAGGAGACGGATGGAAGCGGCGTTGGACGGCAGGCAGGCGGCCTCGACACGACGCAGGGCGAGGTTGCGGAAGGCAAATCCAACGGCAGCCCGCACCGCGCGCGTCATGTACCCCTGGCGGGCATGGCGCTCGCCGATCCAGTAGCCGAGCGTGCAGGTCTGGGCGACACCGCGCCGCACGAAGCCGAGCGTGAGGCCGCCGAGCAGCACGTCGTCCTCCTGCCGGAAGATGAGAAAGGGATAGGCGGTGTCGCTGGCGATCTCCTGGGCGTAGCGGCGCACGCGGCGGCGGAAGGAGGTGCGCGTCAGGTCATCGCTCGGCCACAGCGGCTCCCACGGCTCGAGAAACCGGCGGCTTTCCGCCCTCAGCGCCGCCCACTGAGCGAAATCGGCCATCTGCGGCGCCCGCAGATAGAGCCCTTCGCCTCGCACGACCGGCAGGGCCTCGTTGGCGGGCACGAAGCGGAACAGCACCATGGCCTTCACCTTTCGGCGAGCATCGTCTGGACCGCAGTGGACGCCGGCAGTTCAGCCACCGGCCCCAGCCCCACCACGACCGGCCGGCATTCTAGCAGGCTGCGGCCGGCGGCATGTATATCCTCGACGGTCAGGGCATCGAGCCGGGCGACGATCTCCTCCTGCGACACCGGCCGGCCGAAGGCGAGGATCTGCCGGGCGAGCTGGTCGGCCCGGCTGCTGGCTGATTCGCTCGCGGTCAGCAGGGCCACCTTCATCTGCGCCTGCGCGCGGCCGAGTTCCTCCGGCGTGGCAGCGAGCGCCGCATCGCGCAGGCAGCCGAGAGCCACGGGCAGCAGCTCGTCGACATCCTCCGGCGCGGTGCCGGCGCCAAGGCCGAAGACGCCGGTGTCCGTGAAGGGCCAATGGAAGGCATCGACCGCATAGGCGAGGCCCCGCTCCTCGCGCACCTCCTGGAAGAGGCGCGAGGACATGCCCCCGCCGAGCACGTTGGCGAAGACCTGCAAGCTATAATACGCCGCATCGCCGAGCGCCCTGCCCGGCCAGCCGAGCATGAGCTGCACCTGCTCGATGTCGCGCTCGACGAAAAGTTCGCCCGGGGTGAACCGCGCCGGCTCGACCGCCGGAGCCTCACCCGTGCCGATGCCGGCGAAGAAGCGCTCGACGCCGGCGACAAGTCGCTCGTGATCGACGGCTCCGGCCGCGGCGACGACCATGCGCGAGGCCAGATATTCCCGCCGCAGGTAGCCGAGGAGCCGCTCGCGGGTGAGCCCGCGCACGCTCTCCGCCGTGCCGAGGATGGGCCGGCCGAGCGGCTGGCCGGAGAACGCTGCGCTCATGAAGAGGTCGTTGACGAGATCCTCGGGCGTATCCTCGACGGCGCTGATCTCCTGCAGGATCACGGACTTCTCGCGGGCGATCTCCTCGGGCGCAAAGCGCGAATGCATCAGGATATCGGCGAGGATGTCGAGCGCGAGGTCGATGTCCTGCGGCAGCAGACGCACGGTATAGGACGTGTACTCGATACCCGTCTCGGCATTGAAGTCGCCGCCCACGGCCTCGATGGCCTCGGCGATGGCGCGGGCCGAGCGGCGCTCGGTGCCCTTGAAGGCCATGTGCTCGATAAAATGCGAGAGGCCGTGTTCCTCCGGCCTCTCGTTGCGCGCTCCTGCGCCAACCCACACGCCCACCGCCACGGTGGCGACCTGCGGCATGCGCTCGCTCACCACCCTCAGCCCGCTGGCGAGCGTCGAGATGTTCGGCCCGTTCCCCCCGCCCGCGACGGCGGCTGCCTTCATGCCGCAGCTCCCCGTGCCGCGCGGGCCCGCGCACGCACGTAGGCCTCGACGGCGGCAATGTCGTTGGCGACGACGTCGAACCGCTCCGGCCGCTCGTAGAGGTCGGCGAGATGGGGCGGCAGCGGCGGGCGCACGCCGCTCGCAGCCTGCACTGCATCCGGGAACTTGGCAGGATGCGCTGTGGACAGCACCACCATCGGCGTCACCGCATCCTCCTTCAGCGCACGCCGCGCGGCCACCATGCCGACGGCGGTGTGCGGATCAAGCAGATAGCCTGCCTCGCGCCAGGTGATGCCGATCTCGGCCGCCACCTCGGCCTCGTCCGCCCGGCCGGCGAAGAAGTCCCGGCGGATGGCGGAAAGCAGCGGCTCCTCCACCGTGAAGGCGCCAGACTGGACGAGCCCCGTCATCATGCGCCGCACGGCGGCAGCGTCGCGCCCGCCTGCCTCGAAAAGCAGGCGCTCGAAGTTCGACGACACCTGGATGTCCATGGAGGGCGAGGTGGTGGCGGCAACCCCGGCCGGCTCGTAACGCCCGGTGGCCAGCGTCCGCACCAGGATGTCGTTGACGTTGGTGGCGATGCCGAGCCGGCCAACCGGCAGGCCCATGCGCTTGGCCACGTAGCCCGCCAGGATGTCGCCGAAATTGCCCGTGGGCACGGTGAAGGAGACCGGCCGGTGCGGCGCGCCGAGTGAGACGGCGGCGGTGAAGTAGTACACCACCTGCGCCGCGATGCGCGCCCAGTTGATGGAATTGACGCCCGAGAGGGCCAGCTCGTCGCGGAAGCGGTGATTGTTGAACAGCCCCTTGAGGATGCCCTGGCAGTCGTCGAATGTGCCCTCGAGCGCGATGGCGTGCACGTTGGGCGAGGCGACGGTGGTCATCTGCCGGCGCTGCACCTCCGACACCCGCCCGTGCGGGAAGAGGATGAACACGTCGACCTGGTCGAGCCCGGCGAAGGCCTCGATGGCCGCCGATCCGGTGTCGCCCGAGGTCGCGCCGACGATGGTCGCGCGCGCGCCGCGCTGCTTCAGCACGTGGTCCATCAGCCGCGCGAGCAGCTGCATGGCGACGTCCTTGAAGGCGAGCGTCGGCCCGTGGAAGAGCTCGAGCACGAAGAGGTTGTCGCCCACCTGGGTCAGCGGGCACACCGCCGGATGGCGGAAGGTGGCATAGGCATCCGCAACCATGGCCGACAGGGCGTCAGCCGGAACGTCGCCGTCGACGAGCGCCCCCACGATCTCGTTGGCGGCAGCGGCATAGGACTTGCCGGCCAGGGCGGCGATCGCTTCGCGCGTGAACTGCGGCCAGGTCTCGGGCACATAGAGCCCGCCGTCCCGGGCAAGGCCAGTCAGAAGCGCTTCGTTGAAGGCAATCGCGGGTGCCTCCCCGCGGGTCGAGACGTGCAGCACCGAACCTATCTCCTCGTGGGACGGCGGACAGTAAGCCGCGAAGGATGGCGAGACAAGGACGGGGCGCGCAGCCGCGGGGGGACAAACGCACCTCCTCCCTGCCCCGGCTCCCGGCCTAGGTCTTCCCCTTCAGCCGCCGGATGGCGAAGGCGACGAAGACGCCGACAAGCCCGATGGCAAGCCCGAGCCATGTCAGCGCATATTCGAGGTGGTTGTTGGGAAAGCTCACGCGCGTCAAGCCGCCGAGCGGCAGGCCGCCGGGGTTGGGAGTCCCGTCCGCCTCCACGATAAAGGGGGCGACGCGCGAAAGGCCGAACGCGGCGGCGATGGCGGCCGGATCGCGCGTGAACCACTCGCCGCGGGCCGGGTCGTCGGCGGGCACGAACCAGCCGCGCTCCTGGGGCTCGCGCATGACGCCGCGCACCACCACCTCGCCCTCCACCTGGCCGGCAGCGCGGGTTGCGGGATCCCGGTTGACGAGCGGCACGAAGCCGCGGTTTACGATGACGATCGAGCCGTCCGGACGGACGAGCGGGGTGAGCACGTAATAGCCGGCTCCGACGCGGCCATGCTCATCGCGCGGCGTGTTGCCGTGCACCAGCACCTCCCTGTCGTGCAGGAAGCGGCCCTGCACGACGACCGGGCGGTATTCGTCGTTCTCCGCCCGCCAGGCCGGCCAGTCCGCCTCGGGCGGCAGCGGGACGGGCTCGGCATCAATGCGGGCCTCGATGCGCGCGAGCAGCGCCTCCTTCCACTCCTTGCGCGAGAACTGCCAGGCGCTCAGCGACAGCAGCACCGCAAGCGCAAGGAGCGTCAGGACACCGGGAAGGATGAGGCCACGCCAGCGTGCCGCCACGGCTATTTCTCCAGCCGGCCTTCCGCGGCCTTGTGATGGTATTGCAGGGCGATGAGCACGCCCTTGAGCGGACGCAGCATGCCGAGGCACACGACGAGCGCCAGCGGCAGCGACAGGACCAGATGCAGCCAGAACGGCGGCTCATAGGTCAGCTCGAGCCAGAGCGCGAAACCGCAGACGATGAAGCCGCCGAGCAGCATGACGAAGACCGCCGGCCCATCGGCCGAATCGGCGAAGCTGTAATCGAGCCCGCAGGCGCTGCACCTCGGCGCGACCTTGAGGAAGCCGCTGAACAGGCGCCCCTGCCCGCAGCGGGGGCAGCGCCCGCTGAGGCCCGTCGCGACGGGGGACTGGGGCGCGTGATCGTCGTGGGCCATGTCTCATCCTCCTCGATTACGGCCTCGGGCGGCCTGCCCTTCCAACGCAAGAGGGGCGGCTGCGGCCGCCCCTCCCGTCGCATCACGGCTCTGCGCCGGAACCGGTCTGTGCGTCAGTGCGCGGCGGGCGCGCCCGCACCCCAGACGTAGATGGCGGCGAAGAGGAACAGCCACACCACGTCGACGAAGTGCCAGTACCAGGCCGCGAACTCGAAGCCGAGGTGCTGCTTCGGCGTGAAGTGGCCAAGGTAGACGCGCAGCAGGCAGACGGCCAGGAAGATGGTGCCGACGATGACGTGGAAGCCGTGGAAGCCCGTCGCCATGAAGAAGGTGGCACCGTAGATGTTGCCCGAGAAGTCGAACGTGGCGTGCGAGTACTCGTAGGCCTGCACGACGGTGAAGAGCAGGCCGAGCGCCACCGTCAGCCACAGCGCCTGCTTCACGCCGGCGCGGTCGTTGTGCAGCAGCGCATGGTGCGCCCAGGTGACCGTCGTGCCCGAGGTGAGCAGGATCAGCGTGTTGAGCAGCGGAAGGTGCCAGGGGTCGAAGGTTTCGATGCCCTTGGGCGGCCAGTGCCCGCCGGTGAACTCGGCACGTTCGAACTGGATGGCCTCGCCGGGGAACAGGCTGGCGTCGAAATAGGCCCAGAACCAGGCAACGAAGAACATCACCTCCGAGGCGATGAACAGCAGCATGCCGTAGCGGTGGTGCAGCTGCACGACTCGGGTGTGGTCGCCCCTCTCGGCCTCGCGCACCACGTCGGTCCACCAGCTCATCATGGTGTAGAGCACGCCGATGAGGCCGGCACCGAAGACATAGGGCCCCGCCTTGAGGCCGGCCATCGACAGGTCCTTCATCAGCATGATGGCGCCGCAGGCCATGACGAAGGCACTGACCGAACCGAGGAGCGGCCACGGGCTCGGATCGACGAGATGGTAGTCGTGATTCTTGGCGTGAGCTTCGGCCATTTGTGTTGTCTCCGGGTCCCTCGGTCCTTGCTCGCGTAGGCGCGTTAAGCGTTCAAAGGCTCGACTTGTCTGCCGCCTGGCTGGCGGCCGTCACCGGCGCGCCCCCCTTGGCGGGAAAGACGGTGTAGGAAAGCGTGATAGCGCGAATGTCCGCTATGTCACGCTCGTTGACGATGTCGGGATCGACATAGAAGACGACCGGCGCCTCCACGGTCTCGCCCGGCTGCAGTGTCTGCTCCGAGAAGCAGAAGCACTGGATCTTGTTGAAATACGCCCCCGCCAGCTCGGGCTGGACGTTGAACGTGGCGATGCCCGTCGTCGGACGGTCGCTCGTGTTGGTGAACTTGTACATCACCGTCTTCGTCTCGCCGAGCTTGACGGTGACCTCCCGGGCCTCGGGCGTGAAGCGCCAGGAAATGCCCGGCGCGACATTCGAATCGAAGCGCACGGTGATCTCGCGCTCAGACTGGCGCGTGGACGGGCCGACGCTCACCTGCGGCGTGCCGCCGTAGCCGGTGACGCGGCAGAAGAGCTCATAGAACGGCACCGCGGCGTAGGCGAGGCCGACCATGCCGACGGCCACGCCGGCACAGATGAGGGCCGTGCGCCGCACGGCTGCGTTCACCCTGGGATCCTGCCCGTTGCTGCCCATGCCAACCTCACAGCGGCCTGTTCAGGACATTCTCGCCGAGCCGCGCGATCGTCATGGCATAGAACAGCACGGCGAGCAGCCCGAGAACGACACCGATCGCGATGTTGCGCCCGCGGCGGCGCCTGGCCTCCTCGGGCGACATCTGGGGCGGACCTCCCTCCACAGCGCGCTCCCTGTCGTCGTTGGGGTCACGATCGTTCATCAGCGTCCCCAACCGGTGAACAGGCTGCCAAAGCCGAGCGACTGCTCGGCGAGCAGCGTCGCGAAGAGAAGGAAGAGATAGAGCACGGAGAAGGCGAAGAGCTGCTGCGCCGCCTTCACCGCCGCCTCTCCCTCGCGGCAACGCAGGACGCGCCAGGCGAGCGCCACCATGCCGAGGCCGGTGATGCCGGCCACCGTGGCATAGACCGCGCCGCCGAAACCGAGCGCCACCGGCGCAAGGCCCACAGGGGCGAGCAGGAGCGTGTAGAGCATGATCTGCCGGCGCGTCGCGTCCGCGCCGGCGACGTTCGGCATCATGGGCACGCCGGCGCGGGCGTAGTCCCCGGCCTTGACGAGGGCGAGCGCCCAGAAGTGCGGCGGCGTCCACAGGAAGATGATGGCGAACAGCGCGAGCCCGTCGAGGCTGACGTGCCCCGTCACAGCCGCCTCGCCGATCATGGGCGGGAAGGCGCCCGCCGCGCCGCCGATGACGATGTTCTGCGGCGTCGCCCGCTTGAGCCACATCGTGTAGACGACGGCGTAGAAGAAGATGGTGAAGGCGAGGAAGGCCGCCGCGAACCAGTTCGACGCAAGGCCGAGCACGAGCACGGAGCCGACCGACAGCGTCATGCCGAAGGCCAGGGCCTCGCCAGGCGCGATGCGGCCGGCCGGGATGGGCCGCTGTGCCGTGCGCGTCATCACCGCGTCGATGTCGGCATCCCACCACATGTTGAGGCAGCCCGAGGCGCCGGCACCGATGGCGATGGCGAGCAGCGAAGCGAAGCCGAGCACCGGGTTGATGTGGCCGGGCGCAGTCACCATGCCGACGAGCGCCGTGAAGACGACGAGCGACATCACGCGCGGCTTCAGCAGCGCGATGTAGTCGCCGACGCTGCCTCCATAGACCGACGCATGCCCCGCGCCGGCCGCCTCGCGGCGGCCCGTCTCGGCCAGTCGGTCGCTGATCATCGACATAACGCCATACCCATTCGGTTCAACGCTTCCGGCACCTTCCGGTGCCTCCGCCTCTCGGCGGGAGGCCGCATCACGGCCTCCGGCGGAGAAGCGGCGGCCGGGACCTGCCCGGCCGCACGCCTGTCTCGAAGCCTGAAGATCAGTGGCTGGAGCTCGTGATCTTCGGCAGCGTCTCGTACTGGTGGAACGGAGGCGGCGAGGACAGCGTCCATTCCAGCGTCGTCGCGCCCACGCCCCACGGGTTGTCGCCTGCCCGCTGCTTGCGGATGAAGGCGAGTGCCACGCCGTAGAAGAAGATCAGCAGGCCCGCGGCAAAGATGTAGGAACCGATCGAGGAGATCATGTTCCAGCCGGCATAGGCGTCCGGATAGTCCGCATAGCGGCGCGGCATGCCGGCGAGGCCGAGGAAGTGCATCGGGAAGAACAGCATGTTCGCACCGATGAACGCCACCCAGAAGTGCAGCTTGCCGATCCAGTCCGGGATCACGTAGCCCGACATCTTCGGGAACCAGTAGTACCAGCCCGCGAAGAGGGCGAAGACGGCGCCGAGCGACAGCACGTAGTGGAAGTGGGCCACGACGTAGTAGGTGTCGTGCAGAGCGCGGTCGGCACCGGCGTTGGCCAGCACGACGCCCGTCACGCCGCCGATCGTGAACAGGAAGATGAAGCCGATCGCCCACACCATCGGCGCGGTGAAGCGGATGGAGCCGCCCCACATCGTGGCGATCCAGGAGAAGATCTTCACGCCCGTCGGCACGGCGATGACCATCGTCGCGAAGACAAAGTAGCGCTGCGTGTCGAGCGACAGGCCCGCCGTGTACATGTGGTGCGCCCACACGATGAAGCCGACGATGCCGATCGCCACCATGGCGTAGGCCATGCCGAGGTAGCCGAAGATCGGCTTCTTCGAGAAGGTCGACACGATGTGGCTGATCACGCCGAAGGCCGGCAGGATCATGATGTACACTTCGGGGTGGCCGAAGAACCAGAACAGGTGCTGGTAGAGGATCGGGTCACCGCCACCGGCCGGGTCAAAGAAGGTCGTGCCGAAGTTGCGGTCCGTCAGCAGCATGGTGATGGCGCCGGCCAGCACGGGCAGCGACAGCAGCAGCAGGAACGCCGTCACCAGCACGCCCCAGGCAAAGAGAGGCATCTTGTGCAGCGTCATGCCCGGCGCGCGCATGTTGAGAATGGTGGTGATGAAGTTGATGGCACCGAGAATCGAGGCCGCACCGGCGAGGTGCAGCGCCAGGATGCCGAAGTCGAGCGCCGGGCCCGGATGGCCCTGAACGGCCAGCGGCGGATAGACCGTCCAGCCGCCACCGAAGCCGAGCGAGCCGGGCGCACCCTCCATGAACAGCGACACCACCAGCAGGCCAAAGGCTGCCACGGTGAGCCAGAAGGAGATGTTGTTCATGCGCGGGAACGCCATGTCCGGCGCACCGATCATGAGCGGCACAAACCAGTTGCCGAACCCGCCGATAAGCGCCGGCATCACCATGAAGAACACCATGATGAGGCCGTGGGCCGTGACGAAGACGTTGAACGTCTGCGGGTTCGAGAAGATCTGCATGCCCGGCTCCTGGAGCTCGAGCCGCATGCCGATGGACAGTGCACCACCGACGAGACCCGCGAAGAGCGCGAAGATCAGGTACAGCGTGCCGATGTCCTTGTGGTTGGTTGAATTCATCCACCGCCGCCAGCCACGCGGCAGGTCGTGGCCGTGGTCGTGCGCTTCGTGGGATGTTGCCGGCGAAGCCATTTGCTCAGCTCCTCGTCAGGCCATTGTTTCTTGTTGTCGGCCGTAATGGGCCGCGACGGTTCGACGGATCATTCGGCCGCGGGCACGCGGCTCGCCACCGTCACGGGACGGCCCGTGGCGGCAAACTTCTGCCTCGCCTCGGCGAGCCAGGCGGAATACTCCTCCTCGCTCACCACGCGGATGGCGATGGGCATGAAGGCGTGGTTCTGCCCGCACAGCTCAGAGCACTGGCCATAGTAGACGCCCTCGCGCTCGGCCCGGAACCAGGTCTCGTTGAGGCGGCCCGGCACGGCGTCGATCTTGATGCCGAAGGACGGCACCGCGAAGGAATGGATCACGTCAGCGGCCGTCACCTGCACCAGAATGTTCTTGTTCACCGGCACGACAACCTCGTTGTCGGTGGCGAGCAGGCGCGGCTGGCCGGGCTGCAGCTGGTCGTCCGGCACCATGTTGGCGTCGAAGCTGAAAGCCTCGCCCTCGTTGCCGGGATACTCGTAGGACCAGTACCAGGCATGCCCCGTCGCCTTGATCACGAGATCGGCCTGCGGCGGCACGAGCTGCAGCTTGAGCAGGCGGAAGGACGGCACCGCGATGACGATGAGGATGAGGACCGGCACCACGGTCCAGATCACCTCGATCATCGTGTTGTGCGTCGTCTTCGAGGGGGTCGGGTTCGCCTTCTCGTTGAAGCGCACCATCACGTAGACGAGGAGCGCCAGAACGAAGAGCACGATGCCGCTGATCAGCCACAGGAGGCCGTTATGGAACTGGCCGATGTAGTGGGCGACCTCGGTCACCGGCACCTGGAGGCCCATTTGCCAGGGCGAGGGCTGGCCGACGCCAGCAAGCGCCGGCTGCGCCAGTGCGGCGAAGGCGAGCGTCAGCGCAAACAAGGGCCGAAAACGAAGAAAATCGATCCGCATCGGTCGTCCGGAGCTCCCGTGGTCGGCGGGGCGCGGTTCCCGGTCTCTCGCCTCGACGAACCGTCCGCCATCGTTCCGTGATACGCAAAACGACGGGCGGCGCACACGACGCCCCCTGTCTTTGATCCAGAGCAAAGACCACAACCCGGCGTGCGGCGCAACGGTGTCGTTAAAATCATTCCATGCGGCATAAACGCGCGAGCCACGTTCTCCCCGCATTTTCCCGTTTGTTTCGCCAAAGTGATGGCTTGCGGTGCCACGGAAGGCCCACCGTTCTTGACAGCCGCAGGCAAGGCATGTTCGGAAACATCCTTCAACGATAGCAGCAGGCGCGGCCGCCGGGTGTGCGAATCGTTCGCACGCGGCCGCAATGTCCGGCCCAAACCGTCTCGAGAGAAAGCCACGCGAATGTTGCGCCGTTCATCTGCTCCGCGTCTCCTGCCCCGTGCCGCAGCCCTGGCCGCTGCACTTGCGGGCATCCTCGTGAGTGGCCAGGCCGCTCTCGCCCAGGGCGCCATCAGGGATACGACCGGCCACTGGCAGACGCGCTGCGAAACTCCGCCGGGCGCGCAGAAGGAGCAGTGCGCCATCGTGCAGAGTGTCGCGGCCGAGGACCGGCCCAACGTGACGCTGGTCGTCATTGTGCTGAAGACGGCGGACGGCCAGAGCCGCCTGCTGCGCGTGGTGGCGCCGCTCGGCGTGCTGCTGCCGGCGGGCCTGGGCCTCAAGATCGACGACACGGACATCGGCCGTGCCGGTTTCGTGCGCTGCCTCAACACGGGCTGCATTGCCGAGGTGCTGATGGACGACAACCTGCTCGGCCAGCTGCGCGCCGGCAAGACGGCCACGTTCGTCGTCTTCCAGACACCGGAGGAGGGCATCGGTATCCCGGTGTCACTCGACGGCTTCGGCGCCGGCTTCGACAAGCTGCCCTGAGGGGCGCGACGGCACGGACGGATCAATAGAAGACGGGTGGAAACGATGCGGTCTGCGGTTTTGCTGGTCTCCCTCGCGGGTCTGCTTGCGGCATGCAGTTCAACCTCCGACGGCGGATCGGCCGAGGGCGGTTCTGCGCTCAGCAATCTGTTGCGCTATGGCAGCACCACCTTGCCCGAGCAGCGTCAGGCGCCGCCGGACGACGTCATCTGCCCTTATGTCTTCATCTCCGACGGTGGGTCGGCCGTGCGCGTGGGCGGCGAGAGCAATGCCTCCCTGCGCTACCAGCTCACGATTTCCGAGACGGCGCGCGAGTGCACGGCGCTGCCGAACGGCGGCATGACGATCAAGGTCGGCGTGCAGGGCCTCGCGCTCCTCGGCCCCGCGGGCGGACCGGGCACCTTCTCCTCGCCCTTCCACGTCACCATCCGTGATGGCAACCGCATCCTCGCCTCGCGCTCGCGCACCGTCTCCGTCACTGTTCCGCGCGGCCAGACGCAGGGCGAATACATGTTCGTGGAGGACGGCTTCACCGTGCCGCCGGACGCCATGAGCGACAACGTCATCATCGAGGTCGGCTTCGGCCGCGGCCCGTCGCAGGCCGCTCCCGCGCGCAGCACCCGCCGGCGCTGATGGCCCGGACACGGGCGGGGCGGCTCCTGTCAAGCCCCCGCCCTGCCCGTTGACAGGACCGGCGCCGCGCTTCATGACTGGCGCGTCAACGTCGATGATCCCCGCGGGAGAGTTCGCCGCGTGCCTGGCACGCGCGACGCCGAAGGCGCAACCGCCCCGGACACGCTCAGGCCCAAGGACCGCGCGGGAGCTGACACTCTGGAGAGCGGGCCTGTCCAGCGGCAGGCCCCACCGAAGGGGGTAACCCGGCCAGCCGGGGAAATCTCTCAGGTTCCCGGACAGAGGGGGCGCGAGCGGGCATCTGCCCGATCGCGAATCCTGTCGCGCGAGGAACCGTCGATGGCGTCTTCACCCCCGGGCTCTGCCCCGCTCCGGCATACGCCGCTGCACAGCCGACACGTGGCGCTCGGCGCCCGCATGGTGCCCTTTGCCGGCTACGACATGCCGGTGCAATATGCCAAGGGCATCATTGCCGAGCATCAGCATACCCGCAAAGCGGCCGGGTTGTTCGATGTGTCGCACATGGGCCAGCTCGCCCTCGTCGGCCCGGACCATGCCAGCGTCTCCCGCGCGCTTGAGGCACTGGTACCGGCGGACATCCTCGGCCTCGTCCCCGGCCAGCAGCGCTACAGCCAGCTTCTCAACGACCAGGGCGGCATCATCGACGACCTGATGGTGACCCGGCCCCTCGACAGCGACGACCGCCTGCTCCTCGTCGTCAACGCCGCTTGCAAGGAAGGGGACATCCGCCACATCCGGCAGCACCTGCCGGAGGGCGTTGGCCTCGAGGTCCTCGACGACCGCGCGCTCCTTGCGTTGCAGGGCCCGGAGGCCGAGGCGGTACTCGCCCGCCATGCGCCGGAGGCCAGGAATCTCTCCTTCATGACGGCTGCCCCGATGCAGGTCGCCGGAAGCGCCTGCCACGTCTCGCGCTCCGGCTACACGGGCGAGGACGGCTTCGAGATCTCTGTGCCGGCCGACCGGGCCGGCGCGCTGTGGGACCTGCTCCTCGCCGAGCCGGAGGTCGAGCCCGTCGGGCTCGGCGCGCGTGATTCGCTGCGCCTCGAAGCGGGCCTGTGCCTCTACGGCCACGACATCAACGAGGAAACATCGCCCGTCGAGGCGGGCCTCGCCTGGTCGATCCAGCGGCGCCGGCGGCAGGAGGGCGGCTTCCCCGGCTCCCACCGCATCCTGGAGGAGCTGGAGAACGGCCCGCTGCGCAGGCGCATCGGGTTGCAGCCCGAGGGGCGCATGCCGGCGCGCGAGGGCACGGAGATCAAGGATGCTGCGGGAGAGCTCGTGGGCGAGGTGACGTCCGGCGGCTTCGCCCCGACGCTCGGTGCCCCCGTGGCCATGGGCTACGTGGCGAGCGACTTCGCCCGCGAGGGCACGCAGCTCACCCTCGTCGTCCGCGGCAAGGAGATTCCGGCGCAAGTCGTGCCGATGCCCTTCGTCGCGCATCGCTACAAGCGCTGACGCGAGAACCGCCCCGCAAGGGCCTGACAGCTTTCAGAGGATCGACAGATGACCACCTACTACACCAAGGACCACGAATATATCCGCGTCGAGGGCGACACCGGCACGGTGGGCATTTCCGACTACGCCCAGAGCCAGCTGGGCGACGTGGTGTTCGTCGAGCTGCCCGCCGTCGGCAAGACGCTGACGAAGGGCGCCGAAGCCGCCGTCGTCGAGAGCGTCAAGGCGGCGAGCGAGGTCTATGCCCCGGTCTCCGGCGAGGTCATCGCCGTCAACAGCGCCATCGAGGAGACGCCCGCCACGGTCAACGAGGATCCGCTCGGCGACGGCTGGTTCCTGAAGATTCGCCTCAGCAACGCCGGCGAGCTCCAGGAGCTGATGACCGAAGAGCAGTACGAAGACTATCTCAAGACGATTTCCTGACTGCGAACGGGCGATTGGGACGAAGCCGCATGCGCTACCTGCCGCTAACCGACGCCGACCGCAGCGAGATGCTTGCGCGCATCGGCGTCGCCTCCATCGACGAGCTCTTCACCGACATCCCCGAACGCATGCGCATGAAGGCCCCGGCCGACCTGCCGCGGGCCAAGGGCGAGCTGGAAGTGGAGCGTCACCTGGGCGCCATGGCCGCGCGCAACGTGCCGGCCTCGTCCGTACCCTTCTTCATCGGCGCCGGCGCCTACAAGCACCATGTGCCGGCGACGGTGGACCATCTCATCCAGCGGTCGGAATTCCTGACGAGCTACACGCCCTACCAGCCCGAGATCGCACAGGGCACGCTGCAGTACCTCTTCGAGTTCCAGACGCAGGTGGCGATGCTCACCGGCATGGAGGTGGCCAACGCCTCCATGTACGACGGCTCCACCGCCACGGCCGAGGCCGTGCTGATGGCGCACCGCGTGACTCGGCGGCACAAGGCCGTGCTCTCCGGCGGGCTGCATCCCCATTACGCCGAGGTCGTCGAGACCCTGTCCCGCCTCGCCGGCCACGAGGTCCAGCGCCTCACGCCGGATGTCACGGCGAAGGAGGACCTGCTGACGGCCATCGACGACAGCGTCTCCTGCGTCGTCGTGCAGACGCCCGACGTCTTCGGCAACCTGCGTGATCTGCGGGCTGTGGCCGACAAGGCGCACGCGCACGGCGCGCTCCTCGTCGCCGTCTTCACCGAGGCCGTGTCGCTGGGCGTCGTCGAGGCGCCCGGCGCCATGGGCGCCGACATCGTGGTGGGCGAAGGACAGTCCATTGGCAATGCCCTGTCCTTCGGCGGCCCCTATGTCGGCCTCTTTGCCACCCGGCAGAAGTTCGTGCGCCAGATGCCTGGCCGCCTGGCCGGCGAGACCGTGGATGCCGAGGGGCGGCGCGGCTTCGTGCTGACGCTTTCCACGCGCGAGCAGCACATCCGCCGCGACAAGGCCACGTCGAACATCTGCACCAACTCGGGCCTGTGCTGCCTCGCCTTCACCATCCATCTGTCGCTGCTGGGCGAAGAGGGGCTGACGCGGCTCGCCCGCATCAACCACGCCAATGCGGTGAAGCTGGCCGACGCCGTCTCGGCTGTGCCGGGCGTCGAGGTGCTCAACGAGACCTTCTTCAACGAGTTCACGCTGCGGCTTCCCAAGCCTGCGGCTGCTGTCGTGGAGGCCATGGCTGACCGCCACGTGCTCGCCGGCGTGCCGGTGTCGCGCCTGCTGCCCGGCGCCGGCCTCGACGACCTGCTGCTCGTCGCCTCCACCGAAGTGAATACCGACGCCGACCGGGCGGCCTTCGTCTCCGCCCTTACGGAGGTGCTGTGATGCTGAACCGTCAGGGACGTCCCACCGCGCCGGGCGCGGGCGCCGCGAACGGCCATGCGACCTTTACCGGCAACCGCGCGCTCCAGCAGGAGGAGGCGCTGATCTTCGAGTTCGGCCGCACGGACGTGACCGGGGTCGATCTTGATGAGCCGGCGCCCGTCGCCGACCGCCTCGGCGGCCTCGGGCGCAAGGAGCCCATTGGCCTGCCCGGCCTCTCCGAGCCGGAGGCGATGCGCCACTACGTGCGCCTCTCGCAGAAGAACTACGGCATCGACACGGGCCTGTTCCCGCTCGGCTCATGCACGATGAAGCACAATCCGCGCCTCAACGAGAAGATGGCGCGCCTGCCCGGCTTCGCCGACGTGCACCCGCTGCAGCCGGTCTCCACCGTCCAGGGGGCGCTGGCGCTCATGGACGAACTCGCCCACTGGCTCAAGGAGCTGACGGGCATGCCGGCCGTGACGCTCTCGCCGAAGGCCGGCGCGCACGGCGAGCTTGCCGGCATGGCCGCCATTAAGGCGGCGATCGCGGCCCGGGGCGAGGCGGACACGCGCAAGGTCGTGCTGGTTCCCGATTCGGCCCACGGCACCAATCCGGCCACCGCCGCGCTCATCGGCTTCACGGTGAAGCCGGTGCCGGCGCGGGAGGACGGCACGGTGGATCCGGCGGAAGTGGCCAAGCGCGCCGGCCCCGACACCGCCGCTATCATGCTGACGAATCCCAACACCTGCGGCCTGTTCGAGCGCGACGTGGTCGAGATCGCGCGCGTCATTCACGACGCGGGCGGGTACTTCTACTGCGACGGCGCCAACTTCAACGCCATCGTCGGCAAGGCGCGGCCGGGCGACCTCGGCGTCGATGCCATGCACATCAACCTGCACAAGACCTTTTCCACGCCGCATGGCGGCGGCGGGCCTGGCGCAGGGCCGGTCGTCCTGTCGCAGAGGCTCGCCGCCTTCGCTCCCCTGCCCCATGTGCGGCTCGACGAGGGGCGCTTCTCGCTCGTCGAGCATCCGTCGGCCTCCGACCAGTCCCCGCTCGGGCGCCTCACGGCCTTCCATGGCCAGATGGGCATGTTCGTACGGGCGCTCGCCTTCATGCTGTCGCATGGCGCCGAGGGGCTGAAGCAGGCTTCAGAAGATGCGGTGCTCAACGCCAATTACGTCCGCGCCTCGCTCGCCGACGTGATGTCGCTGCCGTTCGGCAACCGCCCCTGCATGCATGAGGTCCTGTTCGACGACACCTGGCTCAAGGGCACGGGCGTGACGACGCTCGACTTCGCCAAGGCGCTGATCGACGAGGGCTACCACCCGATGACGGTCTATTTCCCGCTCGTCGTGCATGGCGCCATGCTCATCGAGCCCACCGAGAGCGAATCGAAGGCCTCGCTCGATCTGTTCATCGCCACGCTGCGCGACCTCGCCTTTGCCGTGCGCGACGGCGACACGGCGCGCTTCACGGGTGCGCCCTACCACGCACCGCGCCGGCGCCTCGACGAGACGCGCGCGGCCCGCCAGCCCGTTCTGCGCTGGACGCCGCCGGCGCCGGTCCCGGAAGCAGCGGAATAGGCCCCCCGCAGCCGCCGCCTTTCCCCTCGACAGTCTGAAGCTGCCCGCCCCCTCCCCTCGCGGGAGGGGGGACGGGTTCAGTTGCCGTTCACGGTGCCGCTGACATAGCCGCGCATCGGACCGAGGCCGGTCGGTATGCGCACGTCGAGCGTTGCACGGCCGCGGGTCAGTGTGCCGCTCGTGCCGTTGCGGGTGAGCCCTTCGGCCCGCACCTGCCCGCCGAGACGCACGCAGGTGTCTGTGCCGGCGATCTGCACGAATCCCGGGCCATGGATGGCGCAATGGCCCACCGAGCTGCCCCGTGAGGGCGGAGGCAGGCGCATCCGCTCGTCGGCGCCTGCCGACGGCGCGCCCGCGGCGATGGCGGCGCCCGCGACGATGAGTGCCACGATGCGGCAAGCCGTGCGTGCCATGTCCGTTCCCCGAACGATCAAGCTGCCATCAATCCACAGGCGAACCGCCTGATCAAGGCCCGGGCGCCGCGGCTTGGCCGGGTCGGCGCAAAAGAAAACGGCCGCCTCGAGGGCGGCCGCCTTGTCGCTCACCGGTTGGAGCAGCTCAGTTGAGCTTGCTCTTCACCTCGCCCAGCCCCTTGGCGAAGATGTCCTCGGCGAGCTTGCCCTTGACAGTGTCGCGCAGGATCTGTTCGGCAGCCTTGACGGCTGCCTCGGCGGCAGCGGCGCGAACCTCGGCCGCGGCCTGGGCTTCGGCCTGGGCGATCTTGGCCTCGGCCGCCGCCGTGCGGCGGGCGACGAACTCGGCGATGCGCTCGTGCGCCTCCTTGGCGACGCGCTCGGCCTCCTCGCGGGCATTCGTCACGATGGCCTCGGCTTCGGCTTCCGCCGCCTGACGCTTGGCCTCGTATTCCTTGAGGAGCGCTTCGGCCTCGCTGCGCAGGCGCGCGGCTTCCTCCAGCTCGGCCTTGATGCGCTGGGCGCGCTCGTCGAGCGCCTTGCCGGCGATCTTGTGGCCGCCGACGCGCAGCACGATGGCGAGGAAGATGACGAAAGCGACGGCGACCCAGAAGGTGGTGTTGTGAAGCATCAGACCGCCCTCACTGCGCCATTGCCTTGCCAACGGCCGCCGCCACCACGTCCGCCGCCGGCGCCTGACCCGTCAGGCGCTCGACGATGGCGGCCGCGGCATCGCTGGCGATGGCCTCGACATTGCCCATGGCCTTTTCCTTGCTCGCGGTGATGCGGGCCTCGGCGTCGGCGAGGTTGCGCGCCAGCTCCGCCTCGAGCGCGGCGCGCTTTTCCGCCGCCTCGGCCGCGAGCCTGTCACGCGTCTCCTGCGCCAGGGCATGGGCCCGGCCGCGTGCTTCCGCAAGCGCTTTCTCGTAGGCTTCGCCGGCCTCCTCGGCCCGCGCCTTGGATTCGGCGGCGATCCGGAGATCGCCGGCGATCCGCTCGCGGCGATCCTCCAGGATGCCGGAGAGCCGCGGCACGATCACCCGCGACATCAGCAGATAGAGGACGGCGAAGGTAATCGCCAGCCAGAGGAGCTGTGAGCCGAAGGTGTTGACGTCGAAAGGCGGGAAGTTTGCACCCTCGCCCTCGATGCCCGGCACGTCGACTTGCGCGGTGATCGGTTGAGCCATGGCAGTTCAGTCTCTCAGCGAAGGGCGCGCGAGGCGCCCTTCCAACCCGTTGATCGGCAGATCCTGTGCCGCGTTACGCGACGAAGAGCAGGACCAGCGCGACGACGAGCGCGAAGATGCCGAGACCTTCCGCAAGAGCGGCACCGATGAAGGTGCGGCCGAACTGCGCATCGGCAGCCGACGGGTTGCGCAGGGCGCCCGACAGGTAGTTGCCGAAAATGTTACCCACGCCCATGGCGGCAAGACCCATGCCAAGGCAGGCGAGGCCGGCGCCGATGTACTTCGCAGCAACGGGATCCATCACAAGGTCTCCTGAGGTTCGTATGAGGCTGGTTTCAAGACTACCGACGCGCCCTGTCAGTGCCCCGGATGCAACGCGTCGTGAAGGTAGATGCAGGTCAGGATCGTGAAGACGTAGGCCTGCAGGAAAGCGACGAGGAACTCGAAAGCCGTGAGCGCCACCGCCATCGCGAGCGGCAGAGCCGCCCCCGCAACGCCGAGGACGCCCGTCATGCCGCCGCTGGCGGCCAGCCCACCGAGGGCAACGATGAACCCGGCGAAGACCTTGAGCGCCACGTGGCCGGCCAGCATGTTCGCAAACAGGCGCAGCGACAGCGAGATGGGGCGCGACAGGAAGGAGATGAGCTCGATCACCACCATGAACGGCAGCAGCCAGCCGGGAACACCCGACGGCACGAAGAGCCCGAGGAAGTGGGTGCCGTGCTTGAGGAAGCCGTAGACGATCACCGTGCCGATGACCAGCATCGCCAGGGCGAAGGTGATGACGACGTGGCTGGTGACCGTGAAGAAGCCCGGGATCATGCCGAGCATGTTGCAGGTCAGCACGAACATGAAGAGCGAGAACACGAAGGGGAAGAACTTCATCCCCTTCTCGCCGGCCGATTGCCGGAGCGTGCCCGCGACGAACTCGTAGAGCATCTCGGCCGCCGCCTGGGCCCGGCCCGGCACCAGCGAGCGGCGGGCCGTCGCAGCCGACAGGCCGATCGTGATCAGCGCAACAGCGCCGACCATGAAGAGCGCCGAGTTGGTGAAAGCGATCTCCTGCCCGCCGATATGGCCGAGAGGGATGAGATTCTTGATCTCGAACTGCTCGATCGGGTTCGCAGCCATCGCTGACCTTCTGTCCCTGCGCGGATCGCCCGGCGGCGAATGCCGACGGGCCTTGGAAACGTCACTTCTGCCCGCTCTTCCCGCCCCACCCGGGAAGCGCACCGGAGGCGCGCGCCAGATTGAGCATGCCGGCGCAGAAGCCGAGCAGGAGGCAGACAACGAGACCCCACGGTGCCGTGCCGGCCAGTCGGTCGATGATCCAACCGAGCAGCCCGCCGGCGATCACGCCCGACACGAACTCCGCGGACAGCCGGAAGACCTGCCCGAGCGCGCTCTGGTTCGACATCGCCCCCGACGCAGGCTCCGCATCCTTCGGCTGATTGGCGGAAATCCGCCGGAGCCCTTCGTCCAGATGCCTGAGCCTTGCCGAAAGATCGGCCGTTCCACCGTCGGCCGGCTTTCCGGTGCCGTCCTTCCGCTCGTCGGGCTTCGCCACGCGATCCTCCCGTGCGGTTGAAAGTGCACCAAAAACCCGGCCTTGAAGCCGGGCGCACCATATTGTCGTGCCCCACCCCTGTCAAGAATGCGGCAGAAACTATCAACCAATTGAAATAAAAAGAAAATTCCGATTCGTACGGCAATGTGTCGCTACTCATGAACAATTGCCGCGCCCGTTTGCCGGGTCAAACGGCCTCGAGAATTTGCTCGGCGGCCGCAAGATCGACCGACACGAGCTGCGACACGCCGCGCTCGGCCATGGTCACGCCGAAGAGCCGGTTCATCCGCGCCATGGTGATGGGATTGTGGGTGATGACGAGGAAGCGTGTCTGCGTCTGGCGCACCATGTCCTGCAGAAGGTCGCAGTAACGCTCCACATTGGCGTCATCGAGCGGCGCATCCACCTCGTCGAGCACGCAGATGGGCGAGGGATTGGTGAGGAACACGGCGAAGATGAGCGCCGTCGCCGTCAGCGCCTGCTCGCCGCCGGAAAGCAGGGTCATCACCTGCGGCTTCTTGCCCGGCGGGCGGGCGAAGATCTCGAGCCCCGCCTCCAGCGGGTCGTCGGAATCGACCAGCGACAGCTCGGCCGAGCCGCCGCCGAAGAGCGTGGTGAACAGGCGCTGGAAATGGCCGTTGACCACGTCGAAGGCGGCGAGCAGACGCTCGCGCCCTTCCTTGTTGAGGCTGGCGATGGCCTGCCGCAGGCGTCGGATCGCCTCCGACAGGTCGTCGCGCTCCTGGACGAGCGCATCGCGCTTGCCCTCCGCCTCCTCCAGCTCGATGTCGGCGCGCAGGTTGACGGCGCCGAGGCGCTCCCGGTCGGCCTTGAGCTGGGCGATGCGCGCCTCGACGTCCGGCGCCGCCGGCAAGGCGGCATCGGCCACGACACCGGCCAGCTCGTGCAGCGCCGCGGGGGTCGAATCGAGCGTATCGCCAATCTGGCGCACGACATCGGCGAGGCGTGCCCGGGCCGCCTCGAGCCGCGCCTCGGTGCCGGCCCGCGCCTCGCGCACCGCCGACAGCCGCTCCAGCGCCGCCCTCGCCGCCTTGTCGGCCTCGGCGAGCCGGGTCTCCCCCTCCGCCAGCCGGTCGCTCGCCTCGCGCCGCTGTTCCTCTGCCGCCTCGATCTGCTCCGCGAGCGCGCGGCGGCGCTGCTCGAAGTCCTGCGGCGCCTCCTCGAGCGCCGCCTGCTCGATCACGGTCTCCTCAATCCGCTGCTGGATCTCCGCAATGGCGTTGAGCGCGCGCGTGCGCCGCTCCTTCCACGCCCGGATCTCGGCGGCGATCGCCTCCCGCCGACGGGCTCTCAGCTCAGCCTCGCGCTGCAGGGTCTGGGCCGCGGCCCGGGCCTGGGCGGCCGCGCTGCGCCGCTCGGCGACCCGGGTGCGCGCCTCAAGGACCTCCTTCTCGAGGGCCGACACATCGTTGCCATGCGCGAGAGCCTCACGCGCCTCCTCCATTCGGCGCTGCGCCTCCTCCTCGTCGGCGACGATGCGGGCCAGCGCCTCGTCGAGGGCGGAGCGGCGGGTCGCGACCTGCGCCGCCCGGCGCTCGGCGGCGATGAGCCGCTCGCGCGCTCCGTCAAGCGCACGCCGCGCCGCGCGCGCGGCCTCGAGCGCATCGGCCTCGCGCTGCGACGCCTCGCGAATCGCCGCCTGGGCACGCTCCAGCCCCGTGCGGTGAGCCTCCGCCTCCTCGCGCGCGGCGGCGGCGGCTGCCACGAGGTCGTTGAGCCTGTTGCGTTCGGCAAGGCGCCGGGCCGCCGCTGTCGGAGCGCCGGCCTCGGCCACGAGCCCGTCCCAGCGCCACACGGCGCCCTCGGGCGAGACCAGCGTCTGGCCCGGCTTAAGCGCCCGGCTGAGGCGCGCGCCATCTTCTGCCGCCACGACGCCAACCTGCGCGAGGCGGCGCGAGAGTTCGGGCACGCCACGCACATGCGCCGCAAGAGGCCGCGCTCCGGCGGGCAGCGCCGGATCGTCTGCAGCAGCGGGCAGGTTCGTCCAGCGGGCCGGCGCGGCCGGGTCGGTCGACAGATCAAGATCGTCGCCGAGCGCCGCCCCGAGCGCCGCCTCGAAACCCTTGTCGACGACGAGGGCGTCAACCACAGGGGCGAACGTGCCTTCTGCCGGGGCGGCGAAGAGCTTGGCGAGCGTCGCCGCCTCCGCCTCCAGCCGGTCGGCATGGCGCGCAGCCTCGCTCGCCGGGCCCCGCAGGCGGGCCTCGGCCTCGCGAGCGGCCGCCAGGGCCTCGCGCGCCTCGGCAGCGGCGATCTCGCTCTCTTCGAGCCGGTCCTCGGCGATCGCCACCTCCTCGGCAAGACGGGCGAGAAGCTCGGGCGCGGCGCCCTCGGCATCGAGCGCGGCGCGCTCGGCCTCGATGCGCCGGCGCTCCGTGGCCAGACGCTCGGCCCGGGCAGCCTCCTCGCGCGCGGCCCGTTCCAGGCCGGCTCGGTGGGCGTTGAGGTCGGACACCTGCTGCTGCAGGGCGGCGAGCGCCGCCTCGGCCTCGACGAGATCGCTCTCGAGATCGACGAGCGCGGCTTGCGCCTCCTCCACCAGGGCCGCCCCGTCCTCGCTTTCGGCGGCAAGAGCCGCATCCTCCTCTCCGAGGCGCTCGGCGGAGGCGGCGGCGTCGGCGGCGAGCGCCGTCTCGCGGGCGAGGTCACGATCGAGTTCGGCCTTGCGGCGCGCCAGTTCGGCCGTGCGCTCCCTCGCGCGCCGCTCCTCGTTGTCAAGCTCGGTGCGGGCGTTGACGAGACGCTGCAGCGCAGCTGCCGCCGCGGCGGCAGCCTCGCGCAGCTTCGGCATCTCGTGGGCGGCGATGGCCTGCAGCCGCGCGGTCTCGGCCTGCTCGCGTGTCGCCTCGGCCACGTCGCGCACCTGGGCTTCCAGCTCCCGCTCGGCAGCGGCGGCCTGGTCGCGCGCCTCGCGGTAGGCGATGAGCGCCAGCATCGCCTCCAGCTTGCGGATCTCGGCGGAAAGCGCGCGGTAGCGCTGGGCCTGCCGGCCCTGGCGGCGCAGGCCCTCGATCTGCCCGCCGATCTCGCCAAGCACGTCCTCGAGCCGCTGCAGGTTGTCCTCCGCAGCGCGCAGGCGCAGCTCGGCCTCATGGCGGCGGGTGTGCAGGCCGGCGATGCCGGCCGCGTCCTCGAGAATGCGGCGGCGCGCCTGTGGCTTGGCCGCGATCAGCTCGCCGATCTGGCCCTGGCGCACCATGGCGGGCGAGCGGGCCCCGGTCGCCGCGTCGGCAAACAGCAGCTGCACGTCGCGGGCCCGCACCTCGCGCCCGTTGATGCGATAGGTGGAGCCCGTCTCGCGCACGATCTTGCGCGAGACCTCGAGCGTGTCCGAATCGTTGAAGGCGGCCGGCGCGGTGCGGTCGCTGTTGTCGATGGTGAGGATGACCTCTGCGCTGTTGCGCGCAGGGCGGTTGCCGGAGCCGGCGAAGATGACGTCGTCCATGCCCGAGGCACGCATGGACTTGTGCGAACTCTCGCCCATCACCCAGCGCAGGGCCTCAACGAGGTTCGACTTGCCGCAGCCGTTGGGACCGACGACACCCGTCAGCCCCGGCTCGATGAGGAAATCGGCCGGCTCGACGAAGGACTTGAAGCCCACGATCCGGAGGCGCGTGAGCTTCATGGGCCAGCCCCCCGTGAGCCGCAGGCGCCCACGGCGCGCGGGCGCATAGCCGGCGCGCTCCGATCAGCCACCGACGAGAGGCGTGAGGATCTTCTCGAGTTCCTCAACAGTCAGCGCCCCCGACTGTTTCTGGCCATTGATGAAGAAGGTCGGCGTGGCGTTGACGCCGAAGGTCTCCACCCCGCGGTTCTTCACCGCGTTGACGGCATCATAGACCTTCTGGTCCTTCAAGCAGGCCTCGAAACTTTCCTGTGTGAAACCCGCCTGCTTCATGAGCTGCAGCAGCGCGTCGAGCGGCTTGTCGGAGAAGGCCCACACCTGCTGCTTGTCGAACAGCATGTCCGTGACGGGATAGTATTTCTCCTTGCCGGCGCAGCGGGCCAGCATGAACCCGGCCGTGGCCAGCGGGTCGAGCGGGAACTCTCTCAGGATGAAGCGCACCTTGCCGGTGTCGATGTACTTCTCCTTCAGCGTCGGGAAGGTCCGGGCGTGGAAGGTCGCGCAGTGCGAGCAGGTGACCGATGCATATTCGATGATGGTCACCGGCGCGTCCGCCTTGCCGAGCACAACGTCGCCGAGCGGCCCCTCGACGGCCAGCTCGCTCGCGCTGAAGGACTGGGCCTGAGCCGGCAGAGCGGCAAGCCCGCCGAGGACGGCGAGGGCGGCGCCAGCCGCCAGGTTCACGATCGCACGACGCCTGGTCGTCGTCATCTCGTCAGTCTCCCGAATACTTGCCGGCAATGCTGCCCGGCTGAAGGTCGCGTCACCATAAGGACGGCGCCGAATGTGGCAAGAGATACGTCACCGCCGTCCTTTCACGCCTTCGTGTCCCGCCCCTGCGACAGGACGGCGCAACCGAGCCGCTCAAGCGCGGCGCGCAGCTTCTCGTCCTCCACGTCCTGCAGCTGGCGGGCCACGCCCTGCCTCGTCGCCTCGTCCACGGGTGGAGCGGGGCGGGGCGGCGCGGGGCGCGCGATGGGGCCCTGACGCATCACGAGACGACCGACGCAGCGCCAGCCGAAATGGGCGTTGACCCGCTCGATGACGACGGGGGCCATGTGCTGCAGCTCGAGGGCGAAGCTCGACACCACGCGCACCACGAGCGTCGCCGGCTCGGGCAGCTCGTCGGGCGCCATGTGCCGGCGGCGGCGCGGCCATTCGAGGCGCATCGGCTCGGTGAAGCGGGCGAGTCGCTCGCCGACGATCTCCGGCCAGGAGAGGATGATGTCCGAGGAGGCGAAGCCCTGGGCGGCCAGCGCGGGCGCGATGCAGCTTTCGACCAGGTCGGACAGGTGCTTGGGAGACGCCATGCAGAGCGATGCCGGTGCTTGCGCGGCCGGGACGGCCGGTTATGAGAGGGCTATGGTATCCGCCCTCATCGCGCCGTCCAAGACCGACAGCACCGCAAGCGCCGCGGCCCTCCTCGCGTGGTATGACCGTCACAGGCGCACCCTGCCCTGGCGGGCTGCCCCCGGCGAGACGCCGGATCCCTACAGGGTCTGGCTGTCGGAGATCATGCTGCAGCAGACGACGGTGGCGGCGGTGAGGCCCTACTATGAGCGCTTCCTCGCCCGCTTCCCGACCGTCGAGGCGCTGGCGCAGGCGCCCCAGGAGGCGGTGATGCAGGCCTGGGCCGGCCTCGGCTACTATTCACGCGCCCGCAACCTGCACGCCTGCGCCAGGATGGTCGTCGCCCTGCACGGCGGACGCTTTCCCGCCGACGAGAAGGCGCTGCTCGCCCTGCCCGGCATCGGCGCCTATACGGCCGGGGCCATCGCCGCCATCGCCTTCAACAAGGTCGCCGTGGCGGTGGACGGCAATGTCGAGCGCGTGATCACGCGCCTCCACGCCGTCGAGGAGCCCCTGCCCGGCGCCAAGCCGCTCGTCCGGGAGCTGGCGCTGGCGATGGTGCCGCAGGACCGACCGGGCGACTTCGCGCAGGCGCTGATGGATCTCGGCGCCACCATCTGCACGCCGAAGAAGCCGGCCTGCGTGCTGTGCCCCCTCTCCTCCCCGTGCCGCGCCCGCGCCGAGGGGACGGCGGAGACCTTCCCGCGCAAGGAGGCGAAGACCGCCGGACGTCTGCGCCGAGGCGCCGCCTTCGTCGCGCTGCGCACCGACGGCCACGTCCTCCTGCGCACACGCCCGCCGAAGGGGCTCCTCGGCGGCATGGCCGAGGTGCCGGTGAGCGAGTGGCGGCACGACTATGAGATCCGCGAGGCGCTGCGGGATGCGCCGCTGCCAGGGGTCTGGCGCCGCAAGCCGGGCATGGTGCGCCACGTCTTCACGCATTTCCCGCTGGAGCTCGCCGTCTTTACCGCGAGCTTTGCCGTCGACACCGAGGCGCCGGCGGGCGGGCGCTGGGTGCCCCGGCACAGCCTCGCCGGCGAGGCGCTGCCCAACGTCATGCGCAAGGTGCTCGAGAAGGCGCTGGAGAGCTGAGCGCCGACGCCGCGCCGGCGGGCCGGCTTCGCCTCAATCCGTGTCCGTCCGGGGCGCGTAGGTACCGAAGCTCCACAGGTTTCCCTCGAGGTCGCGGACCGTGTACTCCCGCGAGCCGTAGGGCTGGTCCTTGATGTCGAGGACGATCTCGGCACCGGCCGCCCTGGCGCGCGCATAGTGGGCATCGGCGTCGTCGACGACGACATAGATGCCCTGGTTCACGGCACCGAGCTCGGTCGGCGAGCGCATGCCGAGCGCGTCGTCCTTCATCTCGCCTAGCATGATGAAACCGCCGCCGTAGGACAGCTCGGCATGAGCGACCTTGCCGACCTCGTCCTCATAGACGGCATGGCGCTCGAAGCCGAAGGCCTCGCACAGCCAACCGATGGCCGTGTGTGCATCCCGATAGCGCAGGAAGGGAATGATACGCACCTTGTCCTGCCGTTCCGCCATCACTGCCTCCTCAAGAGCTGTCCGACACTGCCTCCTCAAGAGCTGTCCGAGGCGCGATGCTAGCGCAGCACAGTGGCGAAGCCGTGACCCGTCAGCCGCGCGCGGGCCAGGCCCCGCGGTCGATGTCGAGATCCGAGAAGCGCCCGGAATCGAAGACCGGGTTGTCGATGCCCTCGGCGATCTGCCGGTCGTAGTCCCGCATGATGCGCAGGCCCGTGCGGAAGAGCAGCGTGACGGCGAGCAGGTTGACCACCGCGAGGAGGCCCATCGTGATGTCGGCGAAGGCGAAGACGGTGCTGAGGTCCTGCACCGAACCCCAGAAGACGAGGACCATCACCGCGATGCGGAAGATGCTGAAGGCCACCCGGTTGTTGCCGGCGAAGAAGTCGATGCTCGTCTCGCCGAGATAGTAGTTGTAGATGATGGAGGTGAAGACGAAGAGCATCAGGGCGATGCTCACGTAGATCCGCCCCCATTCGCCGACATAGCCCGCCATCGCCTGTTGGGTGAGCGCGACGCCGGCCTGTTCCGCGCCGGGCACGAAGGTCGGCGACAGGAGGATAATAAAGGCGGTGCAGCTGCAGATGATGATGGTGTCGATGAAGACGCTGAACGCCTGCACGATCCCCTGAGAGGCCGGGTGCGGAACATGGGCGACGGCAGCCACGTTGGGCGCGCTACCGAGCCCCGCCTCGTTGGAGAAGAGGCCACGCTTGACGCCGAGGAGGATGGCCGCGCCCATACCCCCGCCGATGGCCGGCTCGAGGCCGAAGGCGCTTTTGAAGATGAGCGCGAGGACGCCCGGCACCTCGGGCAGGCGGGTCACGACCACGAAGAGCGTGAGCAGGATGTAGCCGCAGGCCATCACCGGCACGAGCACGTCGGCCGCCTGGGCAATGCGCGAGATGCCGCCGAAGATGATGATGCCCAGCACTGCCACCAGGGCGATCCCCGTCCAGTACGTGGGAATGCCGAACGCATCGTTGAGGGACGTGGCCACCGTGTAGGACTGGACGGCATTGAAGCCGAAGCCGAAGGTGACGAGCAGCAGCACCGAGAAGACCATCGCCAGCCAGCGCTGCCGCAGGCCGCGGGCGATGTAGAAGGCCGGCCCGCCGCGATAGCTGCCGTCAGGCTCCGGCTGCTTGTAGAGCTGGGCCAGCGTACACTCGAAATAGCTCGTCGCCATGCCGACGAGCGCGACGACCCACATCCAGAAGACGGCGCCGGGGCCGCCGAGCGCGATGGCCACTGCAACGCCCGCGATGTTGCCGGCGCCCACGCGCCCCGCAACGCTCAGCATCAGGGCCTGGAAGGAGCTGATCTGGCCCGGTTGCCGGCGCACCGCCTCGCCGAACACGCCGAACATGCGCCCGAAATAGCGGAACTGCACGAAGCGTGAGCGGACGGTGAAGACGAGGCCGAGGGCGACCAGGCCGACGACGAGGATCTTGCCCCACAGCAGGTCATCGAGAAACGCGAGCATGCCATTCTCCCCTGTGGTGCGGCCGCAACTGCCGCCCCACTGTCAGGCAACCGGGCCACCTTTGTCGAACCTCTTCTTCTTGTCGGCGGCCGAACGATCAGGTTGGGGAGTGCGCGGCACGCAGGAGAAAGTCAACGCGCTCGCAGCGCCGGACGACTTGCAATTCCGGCACGGCACCTCAGGCGGCTTCGGCCATGGCCGCCCTGAGCACGCTACGGAACGTGTCGATGACGACGAGTTCGCCGTTCTGTTCGACGTGCCAGAAAGTCCAGCCGTTGCAGGACGGCAGCCCCTGGACGAGGGCACCAATCTTGTGGATGGAGCCGACAGCGGGCGGCACGCTCAGCGTGCCGTCGGCGCGTACCGTCGCCTGCCAGCGGCGCCGCGCATCCGTCAGCACCGAGCCGGGGGCGATGAGGCCGGCCTCGATGGCAGCGATGAAGGGAATGCGCGGTTCGGTGCGCTTGGCCGGAGCCGCCGCGACGGCAGCCGGATCGATGGGCCTGGCAGCAGCGATGCGGGCCTCGGCGGCGGCCACATAGGCCGGGTCGCGCTCGATGCCGATGAAATGGCGGCCGAGCTTCTTGGCAACGGCGCCCGTCGTGCCCGAGCCGAAGAATGGATCAAGCACGAGGTCGCCCGGATTGGTGGCGGCCAGCAGCACCCGGGCGAGCAGCGCCTCGGGCTTCTGGGTGGGGTGCAGCTTGCGGCCCTCGGCGTCCTTCAGGCGCTCCTCGCCGGTGCACAGCGGGATGAACCAGTCGGAGCGCATCTGCGTGTCTTCGTTGCCGGCCTTCAGCGCCTCGTAATGGAAGGTGTAGTTCTTCGCCTCTGGTCCGCGCGCGGCCCAGATCAGCGTCTCGTGCGCGTTGGTGAAGCGACGGCCGCGGAAGTTCGGCATCGGGTTGGCCTTGCGCCACACGATGTCGTTGAGGATCCAGTAACCGATATCCTGCAGCGCCGTTCCGACGCGGAAGATGTTGTGATAGGAGCCGATGACGAAGAGCGTCGCGTTCTTCTTCATCACGCGCCGGCACTCGGCGAGCCAGGCACGGGTGAAGGCATCGTATTCGGCAAAGCTCGAGAACTTGTCCCAGTCGTCGTCGACGGCGTCGACGAGGCTGTTGTCCGGGCGCGTCAGCGCCCCCTCGAGCTGGAGATTGTAGGGCGGATCGGCGAAGACGAGATCGACGCTTTCATCCGGCAGGCTGCGCAGCCCGGCGATGCAATCGTCGAGGATGATGCGGTCGACGGGGATGGCCCTGTTCACCCGACCCGCCGGCGCGGGCGCCCCGGTACGCGAGACCTTGATCCGGGGCGCGGCGCCGACGGCACCGGTACGCGAAATACCCATGTCGTCTTTACCGGTTACGCTACTGACGAACCGGATCATGCCGACGATCGGTAAAGGCGAGGTTGAACGTGGTTAATGGCGTAATGTGCCGTTTTGGGGCTGCAATATTTGCCTAACCGAAAGACCGGTCGCAGCCGGCAGGAACGCGCAATTCACTGTTTCCGAAGTGCCGCCCCGGTCCCGCCGCAGATGACGGGGCGTGAGCAGGCCGGGCAGCCGGTGCGCGGGCAGCGAATCACCGGCTATGAGCGAACAGACCCCTTTTCCTTGAAGGGCGCCATGCCGGCGCGTGCGAGGGCGTCGACGCGCTCGTTCTCGGCATGGCCGGCGTGGCCACGCACCCAGTGCCAGGTCACGTCATGGCGCTGGCGGGCCTCGTCGAGGCGGCGCCAGAGGTCTTCGTTCTTCACCGGCTTCTTGTCGGCAGTCTTCCAGCCGCGGGCCTTCCAGCCCTGCATCCATTCGGTGATGCCCTGGCGCACATACTGCGAATCGGTGAAGAGGTCGACCGCGCAAGGGCGCTTCAGGGCTTCCAGCGCCATGATGGCCGCCATCAGCTCCATGCGGTTGTTGGTGGTTTCGGGCTCGCCGCCGGAGAGCTCCTTCTCCTTGCCCTGGTAGATGAGGAGCGCACCCCAGCCGCCGGGGCCCGGATTGCCCGAGCAGGCACCGTCCGTATAGATCGTCACGCGATCCGCGCTCATCGGGCGAGGCCATACTCGACCGCGCTCACCACGCGCCGGTGGAAGGCGAGCTTGCGGTCGTACTCGAGCGGATCCTTCGGCTTCACCAGCGCGCCGGGTGGCACGTTGAGCCAGTCGACGAGGCGCGTCAGCATGAAGCGCATGGCTGCGCCGCGACACAAGACGGGCAGCGCCGCGACCTCGGCGTCCTCAAGACGGCGCACGCGCTCGTAGGCGGCGAGCATCGCCTGCCCCTTCGTCAGGTTGAACGACCCGTCCGCCTCGAAGCACCAGGCGTTGAGGCAGATGGCGAGGTCGTAGGCGAATGCGTCCGTGCAGGCGAAGTAGAAGTCGATGAGGCCGGAAAGCCGGCCGGAAATGAAGAAGACGTTGTCCGGGAAGAGATCGGCGTGAATCACGCCCTCCGGCAGGCCCTTCGGCCAGGTGCGCTCCAGCTCGTCGAGGGCCGCGAGCGCGCGCGCGGCAAGGCCGGGCGAGACCGTGTCGGCCCGCCCGTCCGCCTGCATGAACAGGGGCCGCCAGGAGGCGAGCGACAGCGCATTTTCCCGCCGCATGGCAAAGTCGGCCCCCGCCAGATGCAGGCGCGCCAGTGCCTCGCCGACACCGGCGCAGTGGCCGGCGGACGGCCGCCTAACCCACATGCCGTCGAGGAATGTGACAATGGCGGCCGGGCGGCCGGCGAGGCGGCCGAGCGCCTCGCCCTCCCGGTTCAGCACCGGCTGCGGACAGTTGATGCCCCGCTGGGCCAGGTGGCGCATGAGGCCGATGAAGAAGGGCAGATCCTCCTCCCTCACCCGCTTCTCGTAGAGGGTGAGGATGTAGAAGCCGCGCTCTGTATGGAGCAGGAAGTTGGAATTCTCGACGCCTTCGGCGATGCCCTTGACGGCCAGGACGGAGCCAATGTCGTAGCGGGCGACGAAGGCGGCGAGTTCCTCCTCGGCAACCTCGGTGTAGACTGCCACGGTCCTACTCCGCCGCTTCCTTGCGCAGCTCGCGCGGCAGGGGGAAGAAGACGCTCTCGTCCGCTGTCGAGACGGTCTCGACCGTCACCTCGTAGCGCTCGGCAAAGGCGTCGATGATCTCCTCCACCAGCACCTCCGGCGCCGAGGCGCCCGCGGTGAGGCCGAGCCGGCGGATGTTGCCGAAGATCGTCCAGTCGATGTCCTCGGCGCGCAGCACAAGGCGCGCGGCCGCACAGCCGGCACGCTCGGCCACCTCGCGCAGGCGCTGGGAGTTGGACGAGTTGGGCGACCCCACCACGATCATCGCGTCCACCTGCGGGGCGACGCGCTTGACCGCCTCCTGGCGGTTGGTCGTCGCGTAGCAGATGTCCTCCTTGTGCGGGCCGACGATGGTGGGAAAGCGCGCCTTGAGCGCCTCCACGATCTCGCGCGTATCGTCCACAGACAGCGTCGTCTGCGTCACATAGGCGAGGGCGTTGGCATCGGGGGGTGTGAAGGCGGCCACGTCAGCCACCGTCTCGACGAGGGAGATGGCTCCCTCGGGCAACTGGCCCATGGTGCCCACAACTTCCGGGTGGCCGGCATGGCCCACGAGCACCACGTGACGGCCGCGGCGGTGATGCACTTCCGCCTCGCGATGCACCTTGGTGACGAGCGGACAGGTGGCGTCGATGGCAAAGAAGTTACGCCGCAGCGCATCCTCCGGGACGGCCTTGGGCACACCGTGCGCCGAGAAGATGACGGGCGCGTTCGTCGGCGGGATCTCGTCGAGCTCGTCGACGAAGATGGCACCCTTCTGCCGCAGGCTTTCCACCACGTACTTGTTGTGGACGATCTCGTGGCGCACGTAGACCGGCGGGCCATAGATGGCCAGCGCCTTCTCCACGGCGTCGATGGCGCGCACAACCCCGGCGCAGAAGCCGCGCGGGGCACAGATCAGCACGCTCAGGGGTGGCTTTTCGGCAACGCTCATCGAAACACCGGTCACGATCGTGCGGGGGATGTGGCGGCAGGCGGGCTCTCATGTCAAGAACGGCTTCGCCGCTGCGACGACGCGTGCGGAAGCTTCCGCCTCCCGAGACGACCCGACGAGACATGCCGTCCGCCATACGCCTTGCCATCTTCGACATGGACGACGTGCTGTGCCACTACGACCGCGACCGGCGCCTGGCCGCGCTCGCGCGCCTCTCGGGCCGGAGGGTCGACGAGATCCTGGCTGCCATCTGGGAGAGCGGCTTCGAGGACGAGGCCGATGCGGGCGCGATGGATGCCGAGACCTATCTTGCCGGCTTCGGCGAGCGCCTGGGCTATCCCATCACGCGCGATGAATGGGTGGAGGCGCGTCGCGTCGGCATGGTGCCCTTCCCCGACAGCCTCGCCCTCGTTGACCGCGTGAAGGAGAGCGCGATGGTGGCGGTGCTCACCAACAACGGCTTCCTCACCGGCGAAGAGATCGACCGGCTGTTCCCCGGCCTGCGCCAGCTTTTCGACGGCCAGGTCTTCGTCTCGGCCCGCTTCGGCACCAAGAAGCCGGATCCCGAGATCTACCGGCGCGTGTGCGCTGAGTTCGGCGTCGCCCCCGAGGAAGCGTTCTTCACCGATGACAAGCCCTGGAACGTGGAAGGTGCGGTGAAGGCCGGGCTCGAAGGCCACGTTTTCGACGGCGCCGAGGGCCTGCGGCGCGCCCTCGCCCGGCTCGGGCTGGTGTGAGCCGGAGGAAGGGGAAAGGGGCAGGCGGCATTCCCCTCGCGTGTGGCCTGAGATAGTTATTGACCGGTTCTGCTTCGGCGAGGGTGCCCGGCAGGTGCCGGCCGGCCGTTGCCCGAGCCATCTCGCCCGCCTTCGATCCGGCAGCGGGCCAGCCACGAGTTGCCCATGGCCGCCAGCACCGCCGAACATGCGAGCTTCATGCCGCCAATCCTGACCTTTTGCGCCGCAGCGGTGGTGGCTGTCCCCCTCTTCCGCAGGCTCGGGCTTGGCTCCGTTCTCGGCTATCTCGTCGCCGGCATCGTCATTGGCCCGTCGGTGATGGGGCTCGTCGGCGACACGCGGGACGTACGCGGTGTGGCGGAGCTGGGCGTCGTGCTGCTGCTCTTCATCATCGGCCTCGAGCTGAAGGTGTCGAACCTCTTCGCCATGCGGCGCGACATCTTCGGCCTGGGCCTGGCGCAGATCGTCGTCACCTGCGCCCTCACCGCCGCGGTCGCTGCCGTGCTCGGCCACAGCGCGCGGGGGATGATCGTCACCGGGCTCGCGCTGTCCCTGTCAGCGACGGCCATCGCGCTGCAGGTACTGGACGAGCGGCGCGATCTTTCCACGCCCTACGGCCAGCGCACCTTCTCCATCCTCCTGTTCCAGGATCTGTCCATCGTGCCGATCCTGGCGCTTGTGCCGCTTCTGGCCAACACCGAGACGCTCGGCAGCGGGCAGGCGCTGGCGGGGGCCGCCGGCGCCTCGGCGCGCGCCCTCGCCGCCGTCGCGCTCGTGGTCGTGGTCGGCCGCTACCTGCTCAACCCGCTGTTCCGCCTGCTCGCCGGCAGCGGCGGCCGCGAGGTTATGACCGCCGCAGCGCTGCTCGTCGTGCTCGGAGCCGCGATGCTGATGGAGCAGGTGGGCCTGTCCATGGCCATGGGCGCATTCCTCGCCGGGGTGCTGCTGGCCGAATCGAACTTCCGCCACCAGCTCGAGGCCGATATCGAGCCCTTCCGCGGCCTGCTGCTCGGCCTCTTCTTCATGAGCGTCGGCATGTCGCTCGATGCAGCCTACGTGCGCCAGCACGCGCTGCTGCTTCTCGTCCTCGCACCGGCCCTCGTCATCGGCAAGAGCCTCATCGCCGCCGTTCTTGCCCGCGGCTTCGGCTCTGCCTGGCCGGACGCCCTGCGCATCGGCGTCCTGCTCGCGCCAGCGGGCGAGTTCTCCTTCGTCCTGGTGCCGCTCGGGGGCGAGGTCGGCCTGCTGACGAGTGAGCGCGTGCAGATCGTCACCGCGCTCGCGGCGCTCACCATGCTGCTCGGCCCGTTGCTCGCGCGGCTGCTCGAGAACCGTCTTGCGCGAAGGCCCGCGTCGGCCGAGCCGCCGCCGGATGTCACCCTGCCCGCCGGCGAGACCGGCGCCAGCGTCATCGTCGTCGGCTTTGGCCGGTTCGGCCAGGTCGTCAACCAGGTGCTCCTCGCCCGCGGGGTGGACGTGACGGTGATCGACCGCGACGTCGGCAGCATCCGCAACGCCGCCCGCTTCGGCTTCAAGATCTATTACGGCGATGGCGGGCGCCTCGACGTGCTGCGCGCAGCGGGCGCCGGCTCGGCCGACGTCATCTGCGTCTGCATCGACGATGCGGCCGCCGCCCTGAAGATTGCCGAGATGGTCCACGCCGAGTTCCCGCGCGCCCGCACCTATGTGCGCGCCATCGACCGGGCGCACGCGATCGACCTCATGAACCTCGAGGTCGATTTCCAGATCCGCGAGACCTTCGAATCGGCCCTGCAGTTCGGCCGGGCGACCCTCGAAGGGCTCGGCGTCTCCGAGGAGGAGGCCCGGCTCGTCACCGAGGATGTGCGCCGGCGTGACATCGCGCGCCTCGTGCTCCAGCGCAGCGAGGGCCTTCTCGGCGGGAAGGAGCTGCTGCACGGCGCGAAGCTGAAACCCGAGCCGCTGACGCCACCCCGAAAGAGGGCCGCTGGGCTGAGCGCCGAAACGCGCGATCTCGTGGCCGACGCCGAGGCACACCGGTAATGAGCGCGGTTTCCCGGCAGGACCGTCCCGCCCAGCCCGCGGACACTCCCGCCGCCCCGCCTCCGGACGGGGGCGAGGCCGGCAAGTTCACGCAGGGCTCGACGCTGCGCCACGTGCTCGTGATGACGGCAGCCGGCGCGATCGGCCTCGTAGCCGTCTTCGTCGTCGACTTCCTGTCGCTTCTCTACATCTCCTGGCTCGGTGAGCCGACGCTGACCGCAGGCGTCGGCTTCGCCACCATCGTCCTCTTCTTCGCCACCTCCATCAACATCGGCCTCATGATCGCGGTGGGTGCGCTCGTGTCGCGCGCGCTCGGGGCCCGCGAGCGGGAGAAGGCGCGGCGCCTCGCCGTCTCGGGGATGGTGCAGACGGGAGTCATCGCCGGCATCGTCGGCCTCGGCTCCCTGCCCTTCCTCGGCCCGCTGCTCGCCCTGCTCGGCGCCCACGGTGAGGCGCAGGACGCGGCCATGCGCTTTCTCGTCATCGCCCTGCCGGCCAATATCTTCATGGGCCTCGGCATGGCGCTCTCTGGCGTTCTGCGCGCGGTGGGCGATGCGCGCCGCTCGATGTACGTGACGCTTTCCGGCGGGATCGTGACGGCGGTGGCCGATCCCATTCTTATCCTCGGCCTCGGCTGGGGCGTCGAGGGAGCGGCAACGGCGACGGCGCTGTCGCGCCTCGTCTTCCTTGCGGTGGGGCTGCATGGTGCTGGCCGCGTGCACGGCCTTCTGGCAAGGCCGCGGCTCGCCCATGTCGTCGCCGACCTGAAGCCGATGCTCACCATCGCACTCCCGGCCATTCTCGCCAATGTGGCGACGCCGGTGGCGAACGCCTTCGTGGCGAGCGTCATGGCGCGGTTCGGCGACGAGGCGATGGCAGCCGTGGCCATCGTCGACCGCCTGGTGCCGCTGTGCTTTGGCGTCGTCTTTGCCCTGTCCGGCGCCGTCGGCCCGATCCTCGGGCAGAACTGGGGCGCGCAGCGCTTCGACCGCATGCGCCGCGTGCTGCGCGATGCCCTGTCCCTCGTCGTGGTCTACGTGGGCGCGGCGGGGCTCGCGCTCGCCCTCGTCCGTGATGCCGTGCCCCTCCTCTTCGATGTTGCCGGCACGGAAACGGGCCGGCTCGTCGCCTTCTTCTGCGTCATCAGCGGCGTGCTGTGGCTCTTCAACGGCCTGCTGTTCGTCGCCAACGCCTCATTCAACAACCTCGGCTTTCCGCTGATGTCGACGGGCTTCAACTGGGCCAAGGCGACGATCGGCACCATGCCCTTCGCGCTCGCAGGCGCCCACTTCGGCGGCCCGGAGGGCGTTCTCGTCGGCGTGACGCTGGGCGCGATCCTCTTCGGCGTGGCGGGCATCCTCACGGCCTTCTGGACCATCGGGGCTCTCGCCCGGCGATGAACGCCCCTCCGGCGGCGCCTCCTTTCCCGACCACGGCAGGCGCCGGCGCCGGGACATTGACGCGCGCCGCGCCTTGTTCTGCATCCGCCAGCGTTGTTGCACACGAAATTCGGGCGAAAGAGGCGTGAGGGCCAGATTGCCCAATATTAACTTCGCCTGATCAAACTCTCCTCGTTGGCACATTGCTCGAGGTGAAAGGCTTCAGATGATGCATACTTACAATACTGATCGGGAAGAGGCTTCTAAGCTCAATGTTTTCATTAAGTTCTATGGACTTTTCTGGCACAAGAATGCGGT